>OODS01001867.1_pt1 | contig 12903 bp, 12 predicted proteins | sample 1671531 | NCBI WGS metagenome assembly OODS01 (sample SAMN06348166, study PRJEB24527) | human gut metagenome | biome: human gut; feature: ankylosing spondylitis patient; material: feces | host: Homo sapiens | place: China | collected 2015-10 | reverse complement strand
TGATGCCTGTTTTCTTTCTCCTGTTTGTTGCACTTGGTATCTATGTTGCCTTTCAGCCCGGTGCAGCGGATGGATACCGTTATATTTTCCGTGTGGAACCAAAAGCACTTGCAGATCCGAAGACCTGGATTTTTGCACTTGGTCAGGCATTCTTTTCCCTGTCTGTAGCCGGAAACGGAACACTGATCTATGGTTCCTATTTGTCAGATGGAGAAAATATTCCGGCCGCCGCCGGAAGAGTAGCATTTTTTGATACGCTCGCTGCTATGCTTGCTGCGCTGGTTATTATCCCGGCGATGGCAACTACGGGAGCACAGTTAAATACAGGAGGACCTGGACTTCTGTTCATTTTCCTTCCGAATTTGATAAAGTCTATGCCGGGTGGCGCGCTGATCGCAATCGTTTTCTTTGTCGCTGTCTTTTTTGCCGGCCTTACCTCTCTGATTAACCTGTACGAAGCACCGATTGCAACGGTACAGGAAAAATTTCATCTCGGAAGAGTAGCAGCCTGCGGTGTGATCGGGGTTATCGGTGTGGTCGTATCTCTTCTGATCCAGGGCATTGTATCCCAGTGGATGGATGTTCTGTCGATCTACATCTGTCCGCTCGGCGCCGGCCTTGCCGGAGTCATGTTCTTCTGGATCTGCGGAAAGAAGTATGTGCAGTCCCAGGTAGACAAGGGAAGAAGCAGCAAATTCACGGATCTGTATTATCCGATCTGCAAATATATCTACGTGCCGATCTGTGTGCTGGTTCTGATTCTCGGAATCGTGCTGGGCGGAATCGGCTGAAACAATGTTGATAGAAAACGCGCCTGTCGTGCGGAAAAAAAGATCCGTCGGCAGGTGCGTTTTTTGATAAAATTTTTCAAATATATAAATCCGATTGAAATACTCGGAAAAAAGGTCTACAATCGGAGGCGAAAATCCATTATCTGGAATGTACCAGTGAGGGCGAGCTGACCGATGAGGAGCTCCAAAAGGGCATTAATGAGAGAACACGTCTTGTGGCTGTTGCGCAGGTATCGAATGTGCTCGGCTGCGTGAATCCGCTCCAGAAAATCACGGAGATGGCGCACCGCGTGGGAGCCGTTGTCGTTGTGGACGGCGCCCAGAGCGTTCCGCATATGCCGGTCGACGTACAGGCGCTGGATGCAGATTTTCTCGCCTTTTCCGGCCATAAGCTGATGGGCCCGATGGGAATCGGCTGTCTGTATGGAAAACGGGAACTGCTGGAAAAAATGCCGCCGTTTTTAACCGGAGGCGAGATGATCGATTCCGTTCACCGCGACGGAGCCGTTTTTGCACCGGTTCCGCAGAAATTTGAGGCGGGAACGGTAAATGCAGCCGGTGCGGTGGGGCTGGCCGCAGCGATCCGGTATCTGCAGGAAAAAGGATTTGATTATATCCAGAAAAAAGAGCTGGAACTGACGCAACGTGCTATGGAAGGACTCGGCGCGCTGCCGTACGTTCATATCCTCGGTTCCAAAGATCCGGCCAACCATACGGGCATCGTTTCGTTTACGATTGACGGCGTGCATCCGCACGATGTGAGCGAAATTCTTTCTTCTGACGGCATCGATGTGCGGGCAGGCCACCACTGTGCACAGCCGCTTCTGGAATATCTTGGCGTCCGAAGTTCGACAAGAGCCAGCATGATGTTTTATAATACACCGGAAGAGATTGATGCACTGATCGAAAGTGTATCCACAATCAGAAGGAGAATGGGCTATGGAGAGTAGAGGATTTTATAACGAAATTTTGACGGAGCACAATCTGCGTCCGGAATTCAAGCATGATCTGCCGGATGCGGACATCGTACTCGAGGGCGTCAACCCAAGCTGCGGCGATGATATCTGGCTGAAATTAAAAGTCGACGGCGATGTGATCACGGACGGTGCGTTCGTGGGCGACGGCTGTGCGATTTCGCAGGCATCGGCGGACATTATGCTCGGCATGATCATCGGAAAGACGAAGGACGAGGCACTGCGCCTGGGAAATCTGTTTCTGCGCATGATCAAAGGAGAAGCATCCGACGAGGAGATTGACGAACTCGAGGAGGCTGGTGCACTGAAGGACATCTCCCACATGCCGGCAAGAGTGAAATGTGCAGTGCTTGGATGGCATACGCTGGAAGAGGCATTTAAACAGGAAAAATAAGAACAGAAAAACTTTTTGCATTTCTGAGAAAAAGTATCACTTTACCCACTTGCAATTTTTAAAAAATTAGTTATAATGAATTATAGTTAGTAAAGGCTAACCAAAGTGAATCAATCATTGTTATCTCCCGTCTGCGGATCCTGGACACTTCGCAGGCGGGAAACTCCAGAAACAAACGAGAAAGGAGCACACGAAAAGTGAAGAGCCTGAAAATTGAGGAAGTAAAAGGAAGAGAAATTCTGGATTCCAGAGGAAACCCAACCGTAGAAGCTGAGGTTGTTCTTGCAGGAGGCGTTGTAGGACGCGGCATGGCACCAAGCGGCGCATCTACCGGTGAGTTTGAGGCACTGGAATTACGAGATGGAGATAAAGCAAGATACCTTGGAAAAGGTGTGCAGAAAGCAGTAGAAAACATCAACACCGTCATCAACGATACCTTAAAAGGTATGGATGCATCCGATACCTACGCTGTAGATAAAGCTATGATCGATGCGGACGGAACAAAGGATAAATCCCGCCTGGGTGCAAATGCCATTCTGGCTGTATCCATTGCCTGCGCAAGAGCAGCAGCAAACGCACTTGAGATTCCGCTGTACCGCTTCTTCGGCGGCGTTTCCGGAAATCGTCTGCCGGTTCCGATGATGAACATCATCAACGGCGGATGCCACGCACTTTCTTCCGGCCTGGATGTACAGGAGTTCATGATCATGCCGGTTGGAGCATCTTCTTTCAAAGAGTGCTTAAGATGGTGCGCTGAGGTCTTCCATGCACTGGCTGCCATCTTAAAAGAGCGCGGACTGGCAACATCGGTTGGAGATGAAGGCGGTTTTGCACCGGCTCTGAAATCCGATGAAGAAGCCATCGAGAGATCGGAAGAGCACACGTCTGAACTCCAGTCACTTAGGCAGTGAAAAAAGCAGGCTACGAGCCAGGCAGAGACTTCAAGATCGCGATGGATGCTGCTTCCTCCGAGTGGAAGACAGGAACCAAGGGTGAATACAAACTGCCGAAAGCCGGCACTGTATTTACTTCCAAAGAGCTGATCGCTCACTGGAAAGCACTGGTAGAGAAATATCCGATCATCTCCATCGAGGATGCTCTGGATGAAGAAGACTGGGAAGGCTGGAAAGAGCTGACCGCAGAGCTTGGCGGAAAAGTACAGCTTGTCGGTGACGACCTGTTTGTAACCAATACTGAGCGTCTGGCAAAAGGTATCTCCCTTGGCTGCGGAAATTCCATCCTGATCAAACTGAACCAGATCGGTTCTGTATCTGAGACCCTTGAGGCAATCAAAATGGCTCACAAAGCAGGCTACACCGCAATTTCCTCCCACCGTTCCGGTGAGACCGAGGATACCACCATCGCAGACCTGGCTGTTGCCCTGAACACCTGCCAGATCAAGACCGGTGCACCGAGCCGTACCGAGCGTGTTGCAAAATACAACCAGCTTCTCCGAATCGAAGAAGAACTTGGAACGGCCGCTGTATACCCTGGTGCAAGAGCATTTAATGTGACACAGGACTAAGCAGTAAATAACATAATACCATAAAAAAAGACAAGATCCTTCCTCTTAAAACCAACCATAAATAAGTGTCCCCGGGGCCGTTGAAAAACGTGTTTCCCGGGGATTCTTGCATGCGGGGGAGGGGTATATGAAAAAACACTTGACTTGAAGCGGACTTGAAGTGTTATCCTATCTAGGAAAATGTAAAAATAAGGGGGATATATCGAAATGAGCGAAAGATTATGGAATATTCTTCTGGATTCTTTCTGGAAAATCTTTCTGCCGGGCCTTAAGGTGACGATTCCGCTTACTGTAATCTCGTTTTCCATTGCACTTGTAATTGCGACGGCAATGGCTATGGTACAGTTTGCAAACATCAAAGGCCTTCGTCAGATTGCACGTTTCTATATCTGGATTTTCCGCGGAACCCCGCTTCTGGTCCAGCTTTTCGTTGTGTTTTACGGACTTCCGCGCGCCGGTATTCTGATCGATCCGTTTCCGGCGGCAGTTCTCGTCTTTTCCCTGAATGAGGGCGCCTACAGTGCCGAGACGATGCGTGCGGCCCTGGAAGCCGTTCCGGCAGGCCAGCTCGAAGCCGGCTACTGTGTCGGCATGTCGTATCTGCAGATCATGCGGAGAATTATCCTTCCGCAGGCGATGCGCACCGCGTTCCCGCCGCTTTCCAACTCTCTGATCGCCATGGTAAAGGATACTTCCCTTGCCGCAAATATCACCGTAACGGAGATGTTTATGGTAACGCAGCGGATTGTAGCGCGCACCCATGAGCCGCTGGCACTGTATATTGAAGTAGGACTGATCTACCTGCTGTTCTCCACTGTGCTCACGAAGCTGCAGGGAATCGGAGAGAAGAAACTGAGTACATATCAGAAAAAAGGGGAATAAGCCATGCTGGAAATTAAAGGATTAAAGAAAGCGTTCGGCAGCCTGGAAGTATTAAAAGGTGTAGATTTAAAAGTAAAACAGGGCGATGTTGTTGCAATCCTCGGTCCGAGTGGTTCGGGAAAAACGACGATGCTGCGCTGTGTCAACTTTCTGGAGCATGCGGACGGCGGCAGCCTGATCTTTGACGGGAAAGAATATCCGTTTCACAACATCAGCAAAAAAGATATCGCGGCGATCCGTCAGAAAACCGCATTTGTATTTCAGAACTATAACCTGTTCCTGAACAAAACAGCCCTTCATAACGTAACCGAGGGCCTGATTATCGGCAGAAAAATGCCAAAAGCCAGGGCGGAGGAAAAAGCGCGGGCAGCACTTGAAAAAGTAGGCATGCTGGACCGGGCGGACTACTATCCGCATCAGCTTTCCGGCGGACAGCAGCAGAGGGTGGCAATCGCCCGTGCACTGGCAACCGATCCGGAAATTATCTATTTTGATGAGCCGACCTCAGCACTCGACCCGGAGCTGACCGGCGAGGTGCTTGGTGTTATGCGCCAGCTTGCCAAAGAGGGAATGACGATGCTCGTTGTCACGCATGAGATGGGCTTTGCAAGAAACGTTTCGAACAAAGTTGTCTTTATGGAAAACGGCGTTGTCGTTGAGGAAGGTCCGTCGAAGGAATTTTTCGCAAATCCGCGGGAAGAGCGGACGAGAACATTTTTGCAGAATATTGAACAGCATTACGAGTAAGGTATCCCGCAAAGCGGCAAATCCTGCCCGGAGCACGGAATCCGGACAGTTTGCAATAAAGAAAACAGAAGAAGCAAAGGCAGCTTCTTCCAGAACAAAACAAAAAAGGAGTGGCGAATATTATGAAAAAGAAAATGGCAGCAGTATTTCTGGCAGGTATCCTGACATCATCCTTTTTACTGACCGGATGCGGAAACAGCACGGCAGATAACAGCAGTGCTTCTTCCTCTTCATCAGCATCTTCCGCAAGTGCGTCTGGGGATCTTTTAGAGCAGATCCAGAGCAAGGGTGAGATCGTTGTGGCAATGGAAGGAACCTGGGCACCGTGGACGTATCACGATGAGGACGACAACCTGGTCGGCTATGACGTAGAAGTGGCACAGCAGATCGCAGAGAAACTCGGCGTGAAAGCAACCTTTGTAGAGGGTGAGTGGGACGGCCTTCTTGCAGGAATCGATTCCGGCCGGTACGATATCATGATAAACGGCGTAGATATCACAGAGGAGCGCGCTGAGAAATACAGCTTTTCCGATCCATACGCATACAACCGCACCGCTGTTATCGTAAACTCTGCTAACGATGAAATCCAGTCCATGGAGGATCTCGACGGAAAGAGCACTGCGAACACCATTTCCAGTACGTATGCAGAAGTTGCCGAGAAATATGGCGCAGCCGTTACCGGTGTTGACGATCTGGAGCAGACTTTCGAGCTTCTCTTAAGCGGCCGTATCGATGCAACTCTGAACGCAGAGGTAACGTATTACGATTATATGAAAGCACACCCGGATGCAGAGATCAAAATTGCATGTCTCGATCCGGAATCCACAAAAGTCGGTATTCCGATGAAAAAAGGCGATGAGACCAAGACGCTGCTTGAGGCAGTCAACAAAGCACTTGGCGAGCTCGCAGAAGACGGAACACTGACAGAGCTTTCGGAAAAATATTTTGGAACGGATATCTCCAAAGAAGCAGCAGAATAAGATACAAAATAAAGAAGGTTACAGATCATGATTGCAAATTACCATACCCATACATGGCGATGCCGCCATGCGGACGGAACGGAGCGGGAGTATGTGGAGCGCGCGATTGAGGGCGGCCTTAAAATTCTCGGTTTTTCCGACCATTCGCCTTATCCGTTCCCGGACGGCTACGATTCCGGCATGCGGATGCGGCTCGATCAGGTGGAAGGCTATGTAGACACCGTGCTGGCATTGAAAAAAGAGTATGACAAGGATATTGAAATCCATCTCGGACTCGAAACAGAGTATTTCCCGAGATTCTGGGATCAGCTGATTGATTTTTTGTCGGACTATCCGTTTGAGTACTTTGTGCTTGGCCAGCACAGCCTGGGAAATGAGATCGAAAAGATTCTCTACAGCGGCCATGGAACAACAGACGGAAGCTACCTGAAACAGTATGTGGACCAGTGCCTGGCAGGCATTGATACCGGAAAATACCTGTATCTGGCACACCCGGATCTCTTTTTATTCAACGGCGACGAAGCAGTGTTCGACCGGGAATACCGGAGACTCTGCCGTGAGGTGAAAAAGAGAAACATTCCGCTGGAGATCAATTTCCTTGGTCTGATGGAAGAAAGATGGTATCCGAACGAGAAGTTCTGGAAGATCGCCGGCGAAGAAGGAAACACCGCCGTTTTCGGCTGTGATGCCCATACGCCGAAAGCCGTCTGGAATCCGGAGACGGAACAGAAGGCACTGCAGTTGGCAGCAAAATACGGTCTGAAAGTACAGGAAACCGTTCCGATGCCGAAGACATTTTAACAGAAGCAGAAAAAGCTGTTCTTTTCTGGTGAGAGTTTTGAAAACTCCGCGGAAAAGAACAGCTTTTTTGATATGAGATTTTTTATGCTTTTTTTGTGTGCATCAGCCGTACCGCCTCTTCCCGCTGTTTCAGAATCTTCTGAATCGAAGTCCAGTAAACGATCATTGAGACAACCGGCCCGATCAGGTCGGAAATAGGTTCCACGTAGAAGATGTTTTCCAGTGCAAAGAACCGCGGCAGAAGAAACAGAGCGGTAAAGTAGACGAATTTCCGGAAGAAGGAGAGTGCAAACGAATAGCGCACGCGGCCCATTGCAGTAAAGCCGTCTACAATCTCGTACTGAATGCCGAGCGGAATGACTGAGAGTGTCGAAATATGGATCGCGCGGACCACCATCGAGACGATCTGCGGATCGGAAGTAAAAAGCTGCGCAAACAGCGTTCCGGCGGCATTGGAGACGAGGAACATCAAGGTCGTAAATCCGGCACAGAGTGCGATGATGGTTTTCTGTGCCTCAAGAATACGTCTGGAATTTCCAGCTCCATAATTGTATGCGAGGATTGACTGCGTTCCGCCGCTGATTCCGCCGAGCGGCATCGTAATAATCAGCATAAAGCTCTGAACGATCGTTGCACAGGTGATGAAGCTGTCTCCATGTCCGGCGGGTGCATACCGCTGCAGGACGGCGTTCATCGCAATGATCATCACATTGTCGATGGCAATGATTAGAAACGGAGTAAAACCGACTGTCAGAATGCGTTTCATGATCGCAAATGAATACCCGCCGAAGGTGATGCGGATCGGAATCGTCTTTCCGAACAGAATATGCAGCACATACAGACAGCTTGCGATCTGGGAGAGCACGGTTGCAATTGCCGCGCCGCGCACGCCGAGATGCAGAACGAAGATAAACACAGGGTCCAGCAGCAGATTCAGGATGGCGCCTAGCAGAACAGATTTCATTCCCTCACTGGCAAAGCCCTGGCAGATCACAAACTGGTTCAGGCCGGTCGATAAAAGCGCAAACACAGAGCCGGAAACGTAGATCACAAAATAGGCTCTGGCGTAAGGATACGTAACGGTGCTGGCTCCGAATGCCATCAGCATCGGGCGGGTAAAAAAAAGCGCAGCGGCTGTCAGAACGAGGGACAGGGAAACAAGCATCAGAAACGCATTAGCCAGGATGCGGGATGCCTCTTTTTCATTTTTCTCTCCGAGCCGGATGCCGAGCAGCGGTGCGCCGCCGACCCCGATGAGGGAGGAGAACGCGCCGATCATGGTGAGAATGGGACCGCAGACGCCGACACCCGCGAGCGCCAGATCACCGACAGAGGCAATGTGGCCGATGTACATACGGTCTACAATGCTGTACAGAACACTCACGAACTGTGCCAGCATGCTCGGAAAAGCAATACGGGGAACCAGCTTTCCGATCGGGTCGGTTCCGAGATGGTTTACAGTTTTCATAGAAAAATACCTTGTCGTTTTTTAGGTTTGGGAACAGACAGCAAAAAACATGCCCGAAACAAAATCCGGAAGACTTTGTTTCGGACATGCCGCTTTTGGTCTGTTCTGATAGATCAGCTGACAGAAAAATTATTCAGCAAGAGTGGTCAGATCTACTTTGAAATCGTCAGATCCCTGTCCGTCTACGGTGTAGTAAGCGGCTCTCTGCTCTGCGTTCAGGTAGATTTTGATCTCGCCTTTTAATCCGTTTGCTTTTACTTCTTTTTTGATGACTGCTTCGAGGTCTTTCATAGATACTTTTGTCTCGAAGATCTCAAGAACGGTATCAGATACTTTTGTCATTTTACGTGGGGTTTTGGTTGCTTCTGCCATGGTTTCCGTGTTCTCCTTTTTTACTGTTTTTTTTATGGTTTCTTTTTTGGTTGCTTTTTTCGGCTCTTTTGCAGCTTCTGCTTTTCCTTCGGCTGCTTCTGTATGTAAGGTTTTTTCAGTCGTTGGTTTTACTTCTTTTGCCGGTGCCGCTGTCTTTACAACGGTTTCCGCTGTTTTTGCAGCTTCTGCAGCCTGCTGTTTCGCTTTGGCCATTTTTTTCATGGTTCTTTTATTCATTTTATTCACTCCTCTATGCGATATCTCTAATAAATTACCATGTTTTTTGCCTTCTGTCAAATTTAAATTCGAGAAAACAGCGGCTTTAGGATTGTACACGGCGGAGCACAGAAAAGATTTTTTCAGAATCCCAGATCTGCGGAACAGGGTAGGTGGGATTTGCTTCTTTTAAAGCACGGCGTGCTATTTCTGTGTAATCATTCGGCGAAAGGTGCGGCAGAGTGGATGGAATGTCAAACGAATCGCGCATAGCCTCGATAGCTGCAATCATCCGCTCAGCCTTTTCAGAAACGGTATCTCCGCCGAGAGAAAGCGCATCGGCGAGAACGGCAAGTTTAGGCGCAATGCAGGAACCGTATTCGCGCAGAACAGCAGGCAGCAGAACCGCGTTGGCTCTTCCGTGCGGAATGTGGTACAGTGCACCGACGGCGTGGGCAATGGCATGGACGTAGCCGACAAAGTTGTTGGTAAAAGCGAAACCGGCCAGATACGATGCATGAAGCATTTCCTGCCGTGCGGCAAGACGGGAGCCGTCACGCCAGGCTTCGGGCAGGGCATGGAAATTTTCGCAGACTGCCTCGATGGATGCATTCTGCACGCTGCGGGAGGCGAAGAGGTTCAGAAAAGCTTCCATGGCATGGGTCAGGGCATCCATACCGGTATCTGCTGTCATAGAGGACGGGAGGCTGATCGTAAGACGCGGATCGAGAACTGCCGTATCCGGGATCAGACAGAGGTCATTGACGGCGTATTTGTATGGTTTCCCGTCGATACAGTCTGTGATGACAGCTGCCGCCGTTGCCTCCGAACCGGTTCCGGCTGTCGTCGGCACGGCAAACAGCGGCGGAAGTTTCCGACGGACTTTCAGGAGGCCCCGCATCGCAGGAACCGTCTTTTTCGGACAGCAGACGCGGGCACCGATCAGCTTTGCTGTATCGAGAACGGATCCGCCGCCGATGGCGAGGATAGCCTGAGCCTGAATCTGCTGATAAAGACGGAAACCCTGTTCCACGCTCTCAATCTGCGGATCCGGGGCGATTTCGGAGAAAATGGTGACGGAAATGTTTTCTTTTTTACAGCCATCCAGCAGAGACGTCAGTGTTCCGCGGCGGACAAAGCCGGGGGTAGTCACCAGGAGAATCCGGGAGATCCGGCGTTTCCGGAATAACGTGGGGAGCAGCAGAACGGCATCCGGTGCTGCAAGGAGTGTCTGTTTCTTATGCTCTGTCAGATGAAGAACGCGGCTCAACACCCACTGCCGGGTGCGGAACCAGAAAATGGAATGCATCAATCAAGTACCTCCATAAAAAATCGTGAGAATCGTATATCTCTTATTGTAACAGTGCACGGCAGGTTTTTCAATTCGTATAGGAATTTTGAATCTTCCGTGAAAAGAATTGACAGTGTAAAAAATGCGTGTTATAGTACAAATAGAACAGATAAAGAGAGCCAGGAATTGTTCACCTGGGAAATCAGGAAAAGGCTTGACTGGAGGTGCCTGATGATGGAAACAAAGAGAGATTATTATGAAGTATTAGGCGTCAGCCGGAATGCAGACGAGAAAGAAATCAAGCGTGCATACCGGAAACTGGCGAAAAAATATCATCCCGATACGAATGCGGGAAACCCGGATGCGGAAAAGAAATTTAAGGAAGTGACAGAAGCGTATTCTGTCTTAAGCGATCCGGAAAAGAAGAAAATGTACGATCAGTTCGGATTCGCGGCGTTCGACCAGGGAGCCGGCGCGTACAGCCAGCAGGGCGGTGGAAATCCGTACGGCAGTGCGTATGGAAACCCGTTCGGCGGAAGCGGAAACAACGGCGGCTATCACGAATTTCACTTTGAAGGAAACGCGGACGATATGTTCGGCGATTTCTTTGATCAGATGTTTCATGGCAAAAGCCGTGGATTCGGAAGCGAGCGGTATACGCGTTCGGGAAGCAGCAGACATCCGTTTGAGGATGCATTTTCCGGCCGCGGTACGGCAGAGGATCTCGATCTGCACGCTGAGGTTTCGATCCGCCTGGAGGAAGCGGCATCGGGCTGTGAAAAACAGATTACCCTGCGGAACCCGGATGGAACGACCAATACGCTGCTGGTTAAAATCCCGGCCGGTATCGAGAACGGAAAGAGCATCCGTCTGCGCGGCAAAGGCCATACAGGATCAAACGGCCGCCGCGGCGATCTGCTTTTGAAGGTCAATGTAGAAGAAAAGAAAGGTTTTGAACGGCGCGGAATGGACATCTACACGACGATTCAGATTCCATACACAACGGCAGTCTTTGGCGGCGAAGCGCGTGTCGCGACACTGTACGGAGATGTGGTCTGCAAAATCAAGGAAGGAACACAGTCCGGCAGTAAGCTCCGTCTGCGCGGCAAGGGCATGGTATCGATGAAAGATGCGAACGTGCACGGTGATCATTATGCGACGATTGAGATTGCTGTACCGCGCAGTCTGAACCGCACAGCACGCCAGAAACTGATGGAATATAAGGAAGCGTGCTGAAAATGTGAAGAAACTGTGAAATCGGAAAATCCGGGTTGACAAATTGTGTTCGTGGTATTATATTACAACTAGAACAAAGAAAAGGAATCAACAAGAAACCAATTCTTCCTTGCATGTTCCCAAACATCCTGTTCCAAGAAACTTATTCATAGCCACAAGGCAAAGCAAACTTAACACCCTTCACAAGATAAGAAGCCTGCTAAGAATCAGATTTTTGGAGGAAAAGGTAAATGAATACTTTAAAAGCTGAAAAGAGAAGTTTGGATGTAAAAGCAAAAAGACTCAGAAGAGAAGGATACGTTGTCGGCAATGTATTCGGCAGAGAGATGAAAGAATCCATTCCAGTTAAGATGGTAAAAAGAGATGTCGAGAAACTGCTGAAGACAGACCACAAAGGCAGCCAGATTATGCTGGATGTCGACGGAACCGCATACGATGTCCTGATCAAAAATGTTGATTATAACCCGGTAGCCGGACAGATCGATTCGATCGAGTTCCAGGCACTGGTCAGCAACGAGAAAGTTCATTCCGTTGCAGAGATTGTCCTTGTAAACCATGAAAAGATCGCAGAAGGCGTTCTGCAGGAGGATCTGAACGAGGTTGCCTACATGGCATACCCGGCATCCCTGGTCGATCAGGTAATGGTCGATGTCGGAGAGATGAAGATCGGTGATGTCATCCGCGTCAAAGATCTGTCCCTGGCCGCTGACCCGGATATCACCATAAAGACCAATCCGGAATCCATTGTCGTAAGTCTGATGGCTTCCCACAACGTAGAAGCACCGGCAGAAGATACCGAATATGGTTTGAATCGATCAGACATAACTCATGAAGCCTTTTCCGATAATTTCGCTGCTCTTTGTGATCGCAATAAACGCGGTCGGCTCGGTATCATGAATAAACCGCTGAAGATAGACGGCCTGCTTGACATCCACAACCGTGAGAATGACTGTCCGCTGCTGGTCGGAGTAAGCGCCGACGGCGTCGTAAAGGGTTGCGCTGTGATTGAGATCCTTTGTGATGAAATCGCAGATCGGCTGCGGATTGTTGGAGATAATCGTAAAAAATTTATTCAGCTTCATCCGCTCAATCGTTTTGTCAATCAGCAGTGTTTTCGCCATCAGACCGAGAACCGAACAAAGTCCGGTTAAGGTATCGAAAATCAGGAAAGCAAGGATGACAACGATGAGGTCGGTCACCAGCAGGGCAGTGGAAATATTCATTGT
>OODS01001854.1_pt1 | contig 12971 bp, 8 predicted proteins | sample 1671531 | NCBI WGS metagenome assembly OODS01 (sample SAMN06348166, study PRJEB24527) | human gut metagenome | biome: human gut; feature: ankylosing spondylitis patient; material: feces | host: Homo sapiens | place: China | collected 2015-10 | reverse complement strand
GATAATTTCGTTATGCTTTTCCATTGTGTAAGCACCGATGGATTCGTAGATAGTAGCTCCGCTGTGAAGTTCATATAAAATGAAGTGGCGTAGTTCTTCTTCTTTCTGGGTGATGATGCAGACACGCCGTTTCATATCCTGATTGAAGATAAAGTGATCCAGTACGATTCCGTTAAAATAAGTACCGAGGACACTTAAAACTACAGTTTTCTTGTCGTACACAAGTGCTGCGGACAGAGCCACACACATACCGGACAGTGACATAGCTTTTCCGAGATCCATATGCAGATATTTGTTCATAATTTTGGCAACAATATCCAGTCCGCCAGAAGAGGCATTTCGATTGAACAAAATTGCAAGTCCGACGCTTACGACCAATATATAACAGAGTACATCCAGTTCCTGACTGTCGGTCATGGAGTAAAAATCCGGGAAAATCTTTTCGAAAAGCCCCAGAAACAGTGGAAGCATAATGCTTGTATAGACAGTTTTTGCTCCGAATTCCCGACCGCATGTAAAGAATCCGATAATCAGAAGCACTACATTTAAGATCATAGTGATTGCTGACAATGGAAGCGGTACAAAGTTTGACAAAATGATTCCAAGACCGGAGATACTGCTGACAGAAGCGTGACTCGGTACAAGGAAGAAGTAGACTGCAGCTGCAATAACTGCCACAGCAAGCGTCAGAATCAACGTTTCCTTTACAGAGTCTGCGTATTGATTTTTCTTATTCATATGTAACATTCCCCCATAATTCAAGTCGAACGTCCGTGAGACTTGGCGCGTGATTCTGGTCAGAGAAGCTGACATATTCCTATCAGAATCACTGCGCATCCTCGCGGAGCGTTTATCTCAGTCGGAGACCTAACTCCCACTGAGACAAATTTGCTATTACTCACCACCTGAAGAGGTGGGAGTCTTCTCGACTGAGATAAAAACTGCCGCAGAACACCTGGTTTTCAACGGACCCTGTATTCTGCGGCGGATTTTATTCCATACATGGTTCACTGTCTGTCCTTCGCCGTCCTGTTTTCTGTTCACACAGTCGGCTGCATATCCCAGACAGTCATCGCTCCCGGCTTATTTATTTGCTGTGAAGCCATACTCCGCAAAGAAGGAGAGCGCATCATCGGTTCCCAGATAATCTACAAACTTCTGTGCTGCATCTTTCTTTGTGCTTGCGCTTACAACACCAACCGGATAGATAACCTTCGATACGCTTCCTTCCGGTGCATATCCGATAACCTTTACCTGGTCAAACTGATCGCTGGTGGTTGCATCGGTCAGGTATACGATACCTGCATCTGCGCTTCCGGCTGCTACCCAGCTTAAAACCTCGGTTACGTTGGTACCAAAGCTTGTCTTAGCCTCTACATCATCCCACATACCCAGGTTCTCAAAGGCTTCCTTGGCGTACTGTCCAACCGGAACACTCTCCGGATCGCCGAGTGCAATCTTCTCTGCCTTTGTGATATCCTCAAAACCAGTAATTTCCAGTGTGGAATCCTTTGGAACGATCAGGGCGATCTTATTTTCCAGAAGCTCTACGACAGAATCTGCATCAACCAGTCCCTCGTCCTCCAGCGCGTTCATCTGCTTCATCGCTGCGGAGAAGAATACGTCTGCATCCGCGCCCTCTTCGATCTGGGTCTGCAGCTTTCCTGAACTGTCAAAGGTAAAGCTCAGCTTGATGTCCGGATTCTCTTTCTCAAATGCCGGCTGAATCTTGTCTTCCATAACGTACTGAAGGCTGGCTGCTGCCGCTACCAGAATCTCCTGCTGGTCGCCGGCTGCCTCTGCTTCTGCTTCGGTCTCTTCTGTCTCAGCTGCCTCTGCCTCCGTTTCCGGTGCTGCTGTCTCAGCCGGTTTGCTGGATGAACATGCGGTCAGGGATGCTGCCGCCATCGCTGCTGCCATTACAAGTGCCCACGTTTTTCTCATATCTTGGTTCCTCCCTCATTTCACGCACATGTTTCCGGCATCCTCCTCGTTTCGATTCCTCACGCCATAGCAATGTGGTTTTTACCCTTCCGTTATTTTTGGAAAATTATAATGATATTTGCTAATCAAATAGTAGCACGTGGCACTTTTTTTGTCAATCTTTACAATTATTCTTATTTAATACACATGGCAGTTATGTGAATTAAAAAATAACGCTGCTTTTTTCTGCATTTTCCCTTTATTCTTATGAATTTTCCAGTTTTTCTTTCCAAGCCCTTCCGTCTATTTTCGTGAAATTGTTATGATGATTTTTCATGTATTTTATTTTTATCTTTTTATTTTTCATTTATTTGAAATTTTTTATCCAAATACGCCGGTGCTTCGGTTTCCTTACCGGTCACACGGTTCCCGATCCGTGGCAAAGTCTTCCACCAGCACATCCATAATGCCGCCGCAGACCATTCCTTCATCTTCCGCTGCCTCGCCGGTCAGATCTACATGAACTACTTTGTACCTGCCGCTTCCGATCAGAGAACGTGCCTCGCCCAGCACGGCCGCCTCGCTGCAGCCGCCGCCGATGCTGCCGAGAATCCGTCCGTCCCGGTAGACAATCATCTTCGCGCCTGCCCCGCGCGGGGAGGATCCCTTTGATTCAATCACCGTGACCACTGCTTTCGACTCATCCGGCTCCTCTGCCAGGCGTTTCAGCACATCAAAATCCAGATCGGAACGGTTTTTCACACGTTTGTCTTCCCGATCCATGCGCTTTACCTGTATGATCTCCGCCAGAATCGAGATCGCGATCTCCTCCGGTGTCACACCGCCGATCTTTAAACCGATCGGGCTCTTTAAACGGCTCATTCGCTCTGGATCGTAACCTTCTTCCAGAAGCTCCTGTTTCACGATACCGACGCGGCGTCTCGAACCAATCATGCCGAGATACGCCGGTTCTTTTCCTTTTCCAATCATCCGCAGGCAGTCCGCATCGTGGCGGTGTCCGCGCGTAACGATACAGATATAGTCGCTCTCCTGAATCTTGAGTTCTTTGATCGCATGCCCAAAGTCATCACAGATCACCTTCTCTGCCATCGGGAATCGTCCCGGATTCGCGAAGGAAAGGCGGTCGTCCACCACAGTTACCAAGAATCCGACGCGCGCGCCAAATTCTGCCACCGGAAGAGCCACATGGCCGCCTCCGAGAATAATCAGGCGCTCTTTCGGGAAAAATGGTTCCGCCACATTCCAACTGCTTCCGGCGCGCCCACAGACCGGCTGCCCCTGTGTCAGGGCTTCTTTTCCAATCTCCGACGCCTCTGCGCCTTCTTTCAGTTCACAGCGCATATCTGCTAGATTTCCCTCTTCTCCCACAAAGCTTCTCTCGAGCGCCAGACACGGCGTCCCTTCCAGTTTTTTCAGAATCTCCCCATACAGATTCATATCACGCACTTCCTCTCTTTTATACTGCATGAGCCATCCATTTCTCATTTCGCAGTTGTGCCATCGCGGTTGCTGCCTCATCGCCTCTCTCTGGCTCGATTATTTACCAAAACCGCAGTTCGGGAAAATACAGGTTGGACAATTTAAGCACAGACCACCTGCGCCCATTTTCGCCAGATCCGCTTTTGTCACTGGCACATCTGCCATCACACGCGGCAGCACCAGATCAAAGATGGTCCTCTTCGCATACATCACGCAGCCCGGAAGTCCCATGATCGGCTTTCCGTCCTTCGTATATGCCAGCAAGAACATCGCTCCCGGAAGTACCGGCGCGCCGTAGGAGACAACCTCCGCCCCGGTCTGCTTGATCGCGCTCGGTGTCGTATCATCCGGATCGACGCTCATGCCACCGGTACAGACAACAAAATCGGCGCCCTGATCCAGCCATTCCTGGATTGCCTCCGTGATTTTATCCGGATTGTCCCCTATAATCTTCTGTCCCAGAACTTCCACACCAAATTCCTGAAGCTTTTCCCGGATGACCGGGCCAAATTTATCCTCAATCCGTCCATAGAACACTTCATTTCCGGTCGTCACAATGCCCGCTTTCTTATTTTTATACGGAAGCAGCTTTAACAGCGGCTCTGAACCCGCTGCCTTCTTCGCCTCCTCCATTTTTTCTTTTTCAATTACCAGCGGGATCACACGGGTTCCGGCTAACTTATCACCTTTTTTTACCGGGAAATTCGTCCGGCGGGTCGCGATCATCATCTCCGGCAGGCTGTTGACCTTTAAGAGGCGTTCTTCATCAACCTGAAACAGACCGTCCGCCTCCGCAATCAGCTCAATCTTGCCTTCCTTCGGATCGGTTGCACGCATATACTCATTCTGGCAGATGCCGCGCAGAATGTCCGCCGCCTCGTCCTCATGATATTTTGTATCGTCCTTTTCCCAGACATAAATATGATCTTTTCCAATCGAAAGCAGTACCGGGATGTCCTCCTCACGCACGATATGTCCCTTGCGGAATACGGCGTCCTTCGTCACGTCCGGAATAATCTGCGTCATGTCATGGCAGAGTACCTGTCCGACTGCCTCGGTTGTTTTCATTAATTTCATATGATTTTCCTCTTTTCCTTTTTACAGTAATGCCTCCGCACGCTTTGCCAGCTGATACCGCCGTTCCACACCCGCCAGCGCCTCCGGATTATCCTTAAATTTCTCCCGTTTTGCCGCAAACCGTTCTTCGATCGTTACACGCCGTTCTCCCTGTACCTGCTTGTCCGCCAGGTACACGATCAGGCTTTCGTTCAGATATCCCAGCTTTTCTTCCGGCAGATCCATATGATCCGCAACGATATCCGCGATCCCGGTATGTCCCAGAAGCCGCAGCCATCCCGCCCCTGTCTCCGGATGTTCGGGGTATGCTTTGGCGATGTCATGAAGAAGCGCCGCCGCGTAGATTTTGTATTTATCGATTGGAGGGCTTTTGTATGTCATCTCCACACACGTTTCCGCCCTATGCTTTAGAACTCTATCTGCCAATTCCACGGCCAGCTCCGCAACCGCCCGGCTATGGCGCACCGTCGCCTCCGGCGTGTGAAACCATGCAAGCAGACGTTCACACTCCTCTTTGTCCGGGACAGGACGTTTTCTCTCCCAATCACGCAATTTCTGAAACTCTTCCTGTGTATCCGCATCAAACGCACAGCCCGGATCCGGCACATTCAGGGGAATCCGGCGGATTTCCGGCTGTTCACAGGCGCCTTTAAGCCCCATCATTCCGTCATGCTGCAGCAGTTTTTCGATCACATCTGCACGGATCAGAAGCGGATGCCCCGGTGTTTTCTCATACTCCGGGAGATAGACATCCCCATCGCCTTCCGCGAACCGGTATTTTTCATATTCCAGCGTAAATGGTGTAAACAGCGGCACATCCACCGGGAAAAAGAAAATGCCATCCAGCGTCTCTTTTCCTGCCGTTTTCCGCTTTTCCTCATAATAGGAAAGCCCCAGGCAGACGGAATCAAACATTTTCGTCTCCGCATACGCCGGATTGTGGATGAAATGGATTCCCGTTCCCGCAGCCGCCGCGCGTATATCTTCCGCCCGGCGTCCGGTAATGATCGTGATTTCATGTACACCGCACGCCCGCAGCGTCTGTATCTCACGTTCCAGGACCGTCTGAGCGCCAAGCTTCATGAGCGGTTTGAAATCCCCCATCCGCGAGGATCGCCCCGCCGCCGAGATCAGAGCATCAAATACAAGATCCTTTCTTTCATACACCTGTCCGTAGCCAAAGGGAATCTGCAGAAGTTCTGCCTTTTTCCGCTTCTCCCAGCCGCAGATCAATGTCCGGAACCAGCCCGCGTGCCCGATCACCAGAATATCACCCCGGCTCTTCATCCGGAGTTCATTCCAGGTTGTCCTGGCGCGCCCTGCACAATCTGCAAAACTCTCTCCCTGCGGCGGTCGGAAATCGTACATATCTGCCCCTCGTGCCACATACTCCGCTGGAAACTGTTCCCGGATTTCATCGAAGGAATGACCATCCCATTCCCCCATGTCAATCTCCGCCAGACCATCTACGACCTCAATCGGAATACTTCTGTCAATCACTTCCTGCAGGATCGCGGCTGACTCCCGGCAGCGCTTTAACGGGCTGGTATAAATCTTTTCAATTCTGCGTCCCGCAAATGTCTCCCCCAGCGCCCGAATCTGTGTCCGCCCTTCCTCTGAAAGCGGCAGATCCGTCCGCCCGATGCAATATTTCCGTTCATCTGGAAATTCCGGCTTCCCATGCCGGATCAAATAAATCGTCCGCATTCTGTCCTTTCCTAGTGCTCGTGTTCCTCTTCTTCCCCACACTCGCAGCTGAAATCATGGCTGTGTCCAAATGGTCCCGGTCCGCCGATGTAGTCGCGGATCAGCTCCAGTTTATAACGGTTCATATAGCTATATGCCTTCTGAACCGTATGCCCGCTTCCCAGATAACGGGTCACGCCCGCCTTTACCAGTATCTCAAACGGTTCTTTCTCGATCGGTCCGCAGATGACTGCCTCACAGTCATGTTCTACCACCTTCTTCGCAAATACCAGATTGTCCGGATCCTGTTTTCCATAGACATGGAAAATCTGGTTCTTGTCCGCGTCAATAATCATCAAAAACGGACTCTCCTTAAAAGTCGCCGGCACCAGTCCGTCGATCTCCTCTGTCTCTGATGCAATCGCTATGTTCATTTTTTTCTCCTTGTTCTTGTCAAATTTTACTGATTTTTTTCAAAATTTCTCGATTATTTTTAATTTTATGATACTGCAATTAAAACTTATCGTCAAGTTTTTCATGATATTGAATTTTACCACTCATTTTTCATTTTTCCTCGATGATCAGCCGCCTTTTTCCCGAACCGATATAGGGGGAAATTTCTTTTTCTATCACTGCGACGGTCAGGCAGTTCCCAAAGTATTCCGTTAATGCTGCTTTGACATTTTTCACTCTGCTTCCTACCGCATCTGCATAACCCGATTTCTTCATAACAGCCACCGTCAGATGCTTCTGCGCCGCATTGTAAGATGCCTGAAAATCTTCCACCTCATCCAGGGCAAATAAAAGCTCATCTAATATGTGCATGGAAAGTACTTTGCCGCCTGACAGCCGGACGCTGTCATCCAGCCGTCCCTCAACCTTATCAAGTCTAGGCTTTAAACATCCGCAGGCACACGGTTCTGCAATCATCCGCCCCAGATCGCCGGTCCGATAGCGCACAAGCGGCATTCCCCGCCGCCGAAGCGTTGTCAGAACCAGCTCGCCGTATTGCCCTTCCGGAACCGTCTGTCCCGTATCCGGATCCAGAATCTCAATCAAAAGGTCCCGGTCCCGCAGATGGTAACCCGCACGCGCCCCACACTGTACGCCGCCGCCGTAACCAGTTTCCGTCATCCCCCAGTGTGTAAAGACCCGGCAGTTCCATGTTTTTTCCAAAAAACGCTGCACGCTGACCGGCACATAATCAGCACTTAAAAGCACTGTTTTCGGGCGGAGTCCCGGCGCATGGGCCGCCAGCGCATACATCTGGCTTGGGACACCGATCAGGCAGTCTGCCCCCTCGCCGTCCCGCGCTGCCGCTTCCATATCGTGAATCAGTCCATGAACCTTCGTCTCCACCTGAATGCGCCCCAATCCTTCTTTTAAAAGTCCTCCAATCGAAAAAAATCCCGGTCCTTCCATATAAACCGTGACCCGATCGCCTGGCTTTACCATGTACTGCATCCCTGTTTCAAAGAAATCCGCCGTCTGCATCAGATCGTCTTCGGTAAAAAACAGGCGCTTCGGTGCCCCTGTACTGCCGGAGGTTTTCAGCGTGATGATCCGCGCGATCTCCTTGGCTGGAACACATAAAAATGTTTCCGGCTCCGCTTTCAGTTCCTCCGGGGTTGTGAGGGGAAGTGTCCGGAAATCCGCCCATGAAAACGAATCCGGCGCGAGCCGTACATCGGAACCTGCCATTTCCCCAAGCTGTCCCCAGACGGATGTAAATTTCTTCTGATAAAATGGACTTTTCTCCTTTACATACGAAAGTGTCCGCCATAACCCGGACGGCTGCGTCGCTGCAATAAAATAACCGCAGCCCGCTTCTTTTAAAATCTTCCGTTCCGCCCCCAGCGCCGCGCAGACGGATTCCAGATTTCCATCGAAGATCTGCTGCCCGATCCACTCCGCCAATGTTCCCGACGCGTCCTGCATCTTTGCAAGCACAAATCCCGCCTCCGCCAGCCGGTCACGGATTGTTTTAGCAGACTCCAGCCGTCCCAGCATCCCGTCTAAGAAAAGCTCTTTTTTCCGGGCATATATATCGCTCATCAAAAGCCATCCCTCCGGCTTTAACACCCGGTACGCCTCCTGGAGCGCCGCCGCCGGTTCCGCAGCCTTGGAACAACTGCATTCCATCAGAATGATATCTGCCGTCTGATCTGGATATGGCAGTTTCTCCGCACATCCAGTCTCTATCCAGCCAGGTTCATGCACATCCGGATTCTTATCCAAGCCAGAAATCTGCCAGCCCGGGCAATGCTCAGAAAGCCATCGCATCGTGCCGCCGGTTCCGCAGCCGATGTCGATGACGCGAAGCGGCACTCCAGGGTCTGTAGACTCCGTCTCTGCCGCTCCCGCCTCCGGTATCTCAATTCCCGCAAACTGGAACATCTGCCTCGTCAGCGCAAATCCGCCCGGTCGGCAGAGACTGCTCTCATTTGTATCCATTTTTTGCACCTCTCCTTTCTGCGCTTCTATTATCTGCCTCTTTCCATCGGAGACAAGTAGTATGCACAGAACGGAATCTTCTTCCCGTCTTTATACACATGCAGGCTGCACTGGCGCAGGCGCTCGATATCGAGATTTCCGGCATCCTGAAACGCCATGGATGTGATCGTGAAGCCATGGCTTTTGGCACGCTTTAAGAAGTCCTCCATATTTGTTATGTCAACCGACTCTTCTTCACAGCAGCAGGATTCTGGTTCGGGCTGAGTTCCGCCACAGCAGCAGCTTTCTGGTTCTGGTTGAGTTCCGCCACAGCAGCAGTTTCCTGGTTCGGGCTGCGCTTTCTCCAACAGATACGCATCTGCATTGGCATCGCAGCAGCAGCTTTCTTTTTCTGGCTGGCTTTCTCCACAGCAACACGCCTCTTCCACATCGCGCCGTTCCCAGCGGCGTCCGACAAATTCTCGGTTCTTCTCCGCCGGATCCGGACCGCAGCAGCAGCTTTCGCCCTCCGCTTCTGTCTCGGTTTTTCCACTATAATTTGTCAGCGGCATCAATTTATCCCCGGGCATCACAATGAAATCTCCGTGAAATCCACACATCGGGTGATCACAGCAGGATGGCGCAATCTGTTCCTCTTTGATAAGCCCCCCGCTCTGGCTGACAACCGCCTCCAGAAGCTCATCCAGCGTATAGCGGTCATCATCCGCCGGAAGCTCCGGGATACGTCCAAAATAGCTGACCGGCTGGAAATGCACGCCGCGCACATACGGCGACCGCTGAATGGCAAACCGGATGATGTCCCCGATCTGCTCCGTATTGACGCCCGGAACAAGGACCGGAACAAGCGTCACGCCGATTCCATACCGGCCGCACTGCTCGATCGCCCGTTTTTTCACTTCCAGCATCGGGCGGCGGCGCAGTTTTTCATATACGGCATCGTCCACGCCGTCAAACTGCATAAATACAAACGAAAGTCCCGCATCCGCCAGACGCTTTACAAACGCCTCGTCCTCCGCCAGGCGAAGACCGTTGCTGTTTAACTGCACATATTTACAGCCAACCTGCTTCGCATACGCCACGATCTCCGGCAGATCGTCCCGCACTGTCGGTTCCCCGCCGGAAAGCTGCAAAAGTGTCTTTCCCGGCTCCGTCAGATCGTCGATCCAGCGTTTTACCGTGTCTAAGGACGGATCCTTGGCCCCGTCCGGCTCCGCAAAACAGAAGGTACAGTTCATATTGCACCGCGCTGTGATCTCCAGCAAGGTACAGCAGGTGGCGCGTCTGTGCTCCGCACACAGACCGCAGCCCGCCGGGCAATTTAGATTTTCATTTTCTCCCACCGCCGGACGTTCCCCGCGCCAGTCGGCAAACTTACGCTTATTTCTCCAGATTACACTGGAAAATGTCCCGTGATCCGGGCAGGTTTTTACCAGATATATCTGCCTGTCCCGCTCTTCCCGCTTTGCCGGAATGCGTTTTAAACAGACCGGACAGACACTGTATGTATGGCGCATTTCTTCTGGCAGGAGGGCTCTGTCCTGTAAGTTCATTACCATCGTCCTTCATCCCCTTATCTCAATTCATTACAATTCTCCCATGATGAAGCCAGCCGCAGATGGGCTGTGTTCTCATGTTCACACATGGCAAATCCCCGCAGCCAGCCTGTCTCACCTATCCTTTTCAGATCCAAAAGCATCTCTCATGAATCATACTTATATCTACTATCTACTTATCTTCCAGCTCTCTCTCCACATCCGCCATACGCCCTTTTACCAGCGCTTCCGGCAGATATACCTCGCCGCACTTCGGGCAGCACAGGATCTCGGTGTGGAAATTGTGCCCCAGATAGTCAAAAAATGTGGATTTCGGCACCATCTCCACCTGACACCGGCGGCAGATGACTTTTTTCTCCAACGCCTCTTTGATCCGCTGATCTCTTCCGCCTCCATCAATCGTCGGCATACTCATCACTCTCCTTCCAGATTCATGCGGTGGCTGTAGCCATTCCAGAGCTTATAACCGCCGTCCGGCAGCACCTCGTACTCTGCCCAGTAGGTCATATGCTGGATCTTCAGATGCCCGATCCGATGTCCCGTCTCCGGGTCGATAATACCGCGGTCTTCCCGCTCACAGTGTTCAATGACCTGCTCCATATCTTCGATCAAAATCTGACCCGCTGACAATTTGCGTTCCAGCTCCTTCTCAACTTCTAATTTCATATGTGTTTCCTCTTCGATCGTCTCATTCCAGTACGTCTTAAGCAGTTCCCGTTTCGCCGCCAGGCGGTTGTGCCAGCGCTCCGTCACCGTCGCCGCCGGGCGCCCCGCGCCATTTAACCCAAACAACAGATCGAGGATATGAACCGCCTCCTTGCCCTGTCCGGCAAAGGACTCCCGGCAGTTGACACAGTAGGTCACATACGGCAGTTCCTCCTCTTTTGCACGGGAAGTTGTCATATAGCTTGTGTGGCTCGGAGAAGCAATCCCGATATGTCCGCCGTATCCGCAGCAGCGCGCCTTTTTCCCGTCATACGGCAGATTTTCCCACGTAATCCCCGCCGCATCCGCCAGATGGCGTACACTCTCCTGCAATTCCGGGTAATAGCGGCTGGCGCAGGGATCAAACAAGGCATACGACTGCGCTTGCTGGGTACTTCCTGCTTCCATTTCACCCTTTTCAGCATTGTCCGGTTCCAAAGCAGCATCTTTCTCCATGCCCCACTCTTCCATCACTTCCTCCAGGAAAACGACCGGCAGCTCCGGCAGGTATTCTTCAAACATCTTCCGGCAGTTCGGGCAGGCTAAAATCACGGTTGGTTCGCCCAGTTCTCTCCACTGCTGCCGCATTTTTTCCAGATGTGCCGCGTGGATGTCCACTTCGCCTGCCCACTCGGCAGGTGCACTGCAGCAGGTCATCCAGATCGCCGCATCCGGCTTTTTGGAATGCAGCCACTCATATGTCCGCGTCACATAGCGCGGATCCGAACCGGCGAGCTGGCATCCCGGAAAGAAGGCGTAGGAACTCTGCTTAACATTCTCCGGTTTCCGCGTAAGCCCCGCTTTTCCGGAGGCATACGCCATGTCGCGCAGCCAGAAATCATGAAATGGCCACGGCATCGCGCCCTTTTTCCGCATTGCCCGCATACTTTCGAGCAAAAACTGGCTAAAATCAATATGCTGCGGGCAGACCTCCTTGCACAGCCCGCAGTGATCGCAGGTGCTGATCAGTCTCGTCGCCCACGTACCATCGCGCGATAACGTACCGGGATGAATTGTTATGTAAACCTCTTCATACAAACGGCGCGGTGTTTTCTCATGCAGGCGCATCAGATCACAAGCACGCATACAGGCATCACACGAACACTTCTGGCAGCGCGCGATCTCCTGCATCGCCTCTTCCTCCGTATACGATTCCCCGTTTGCCGGAACCACCCGCTCGGCACGCTCAATCCCATCCGTTTGAAGCTTTAAAAGTGTCCCTTCCTTTCGAAATGGCTCATTCATGCCGCCCGTTTTCAGATACCGTTCGATCGCAAGCGAAACCGCCAGCCCATCCGCCAGCGCCTTCATGCTGTCGCCGCCCGTCAGAGAACCGCCAATGAAAACGCCCTGGGTCCGGGTCGCAAATGCGCCGTCCGGGTCCATTTCCAGACCAAAGTCCGCGCCGTCTGCCCCAGTTGCCACATACACGGCATCATAGTCCGCCCGGAGTGCCTCCAGATCCGTTACCGTTTCACCGAGATGGCGTGAAAATTCCTCAAACTGGAACTGCGCTTCGATCTCCGCATCAAATTCCGCCGGATCCATCTGGTTTCTCGCCTGACCGCCCAGAACCATTTCCCGCTCATAAACCGTTACATCGTACTTTTTATTGCAGAGACGCAGCGCACAGCCAAGCCCCGAAAGACCGCCTCCGACGATCGCGATCCTTTTCCCTTTCGACGGCAGGTTATACGCATTCGGTGCCTTCCGCTTCGCGTACTTGACCGTCGCCCGCTCTAAAAGCCCCATCGCGATTCCCCCGTCCAGCTTCGCGCGCAGACACGCCTTCTCGCACGGATGGCTGCACAGCTTCGACACAATATCCGGAAATCCCACCGTATTCTGATAGGTCCGGTACGCCGCGTTGAAACGTCCCTTTTTCCACTTTTCTTCCAGCCCCTTGATATCCAGCCGGAACGGACAGGCTGCCTGGCAGAACGGCGGCTCGTTCTGATGGCATTTCTCCGCCAGCGTCTTTTCAAAATCTTCCAAATAGCTCACAGGGCGGACCTCCCTTCTTTTCTCCTGCATTTATCGTTACTGTTCACGCATACGTGTCCAGTAACGGAA
>OODS01001847.1_pt1 | contig 13016 bp, 9 predicted proteins | sample 1671531 | NCBI WGS metagenome assembly OODS01 (sample SAMN06348166, study PRJEB24527) | human gut metagenome | biome: human gut; feature: ankylosing spondylitis patient; material: feces | host: Homo sapiens | place: China | collected 2015-10 | reverse complement strand
TCCAGTTCCTTCGACTTTCCAGCGGTAGCGATAATGAATGCACCTCCAAACAATAATCCATAGTGTTGCAATATTTGGCATAGAAAACGCGGCCGCCCATTTGCAGGACAGCCGCGCGAAATTTCACACAAAAGCGCAGTTCGTTCAAAGAATCGAACCGTGTTTGGGTATAGCCCGGGGATTCCGACCCCACAAGGCGAGCGCGGCACAGGCCGTAGCTGCTTTCTTTACCGGAACAGTTTACCACACCCACAAAGCCCTGTCAAGCACTTTTACGCGATTTTGCAATAAAATATTCGTGCAGAGCATCACTTGACCTCGATCAGCTTCCCCAGTTCCAGCGAGTAGATGCCCTTATAGGTCACCGGTTTCGGGGCAAAGCGCTTGCTGATGGCAAGGGCATAGAGGTCAAGCTGGGCGCGATAGGCGGCGAGGAAGTCCGCTTCGGATTTTCGGCGGTCCGTTTTGTAATCCAGCAGCTCCAGGTGATCCGGGAACACCAGCACCAGATCAGCGATGCCCTGCACCAGCACCTTTGCCTGTGCCACGGCAGCGCTGTCGGCGGGGGCAGTGCCCTGAGCGGTCAGCACCTCGGCGGCAGGCAGGGCCGTGATGAAGTCCAGCTCCCGCAGCACCTCGTTCGCAGCACAGATGCGTGCAAAGGCTTCGCTCTCCACAAAGCGGCGGATGCGCTTTTCATCCAGCTTCTCCGCAATTTCGGGCGCGGTGAGCTTTGCTTCCACCTGCCGGTCGCGCTCGGCGGGGATTGCCATTTCCAGCGTGCCCGCCTGCTTTGCCGCCGCAAGGGCCATAAAATCGGCGTGCTCCAGGAAGGCGTGGAGGGCCGTGCCCATCTCGGCGGCGGTCAGGCCGTCCTTTGCCAGAAAGCCCGGGCGCTCCAGCGTGGTCTGCTCTGCCTTGTGGACGATGCCGGTCACGCTGACCTTGGCGGGCACTCCGGCCAGCTCTGCCGCCGGGTACTGCCAGGCAAAGCCCTGCCGCAGTGCCTCGGTCAGGGCCGGGTCTGCCTGGGCCAGCGGCCTTTCCTCCAGTTCCGGGTCGGGCGGCTCCACGCCCTCGGGCAGCGCCTGCTGCACCGTCAGGGTGATGGTGCTCCCGGTATCTGCAAAGGGCAGTTCCAGATCCTCGGCCAGCCGGCGCAGAGGGCCGCCGTTGGGGTGGACGAGCAGGGCCGCGCGGAGCCAGTCGGCAAAGCTGTTTGCCTGCCGACAGAGCGTCTGCCCCGCCCCTGCTTCAAGGAAGGCCGCCGCTCTGGCAAAGGGGTTGGAGGTCTTCCCGATGCCCAGCGGTACGGTCAGGATGAGCTTATCCTGCGCGCGGGTCAGCGCCACATAGAGCAGACGCATCTGCTCACTGCGCATCTCGGCGGCGTGGACATTGGAAAGCGCCGTGTAGGCCGCTGTCTTGTACGCACCCTCGCCCTCCTCGGGGCGCAGGCGCAGGCCCGCCCCATACATCCGATGCAGGAGCACCGGCTGACGGGTATCGGCAGCATTGAAGCGACGGGCCGTGTCGGCCACGAACACCACCGGGAACTGCAGGCCCTTGGAGCGGTGGATGGTCATCACGGTCACACAGCCGGGGCGGGAGCCGCCGGGCACGATATCCTGCCCCGTGGAGCCTGCCAGCGCCGCAGCGTCAATGGCCCGCACCAGCGCCGAGATGCCGCCGGAACCGGCCCCGGCACAGAAGGAAGCAAACCGTCGGGCATCCTCCCGGCGGCGGGCACCGTTTTCCATCACGCCCAGTGCGGCAAGGTAGCCGGTGGAAGCAAAGATCTCCTCCAGCAGCTGTTCTGCCGGGGCACTGCGGGCCATCCGGCGCAGCTCGGTCAGCCGGGCATAGAACGCCCGGACTTTTCCGGTAAAAGGGGTGTCCTCCCCGCTGTTCACGGTGAGCAGCAGCGCACCGTAGAGGCTGATGCGCTGGGGGGCGTTTTCCCCCTGCTGCTTCTGGATCTCTTCGGCTCTGGCCCGCAGGCGGACAAGGTCGTCGTCGGTAAAGCCAAACAGCGGGCCCAGCATGGCGGCGGCAAGATAGATATCCTGCGCCGGGTTGTCAATGACCTTCAGCAGAGCGATGAGGGGCCGGATATGAGGGGCATCCAGCAGGTTTTCGCGGGCATCCGCATACACCGGGATACCCCGGGCAGTCAATGCTTCCACATAGGCCGGAAAATCAATGCGCGCCGCCAGCAGGATGCAGCAGTCCTCGTACTGCACCGGGCGGGTGGCACTGCCGTCCCGCACCGGCTCGCCGCTCTGCACCATCTCCTCGATGCGCCGGGCGATCCAGTCCGCGTCCGTTTCGGCGGTGTCATCGGGCAGGAAATGCGCCTCCACGCTGCCCGTGTATTCCCCGGGTGCCCCGCAGACCAGCCGCTGGCCGTCGCCGTAGGCCGTGTCACCGAGTTCCGGGGACATGAGCCGCTCGAACAGGAAATTGATCCCTTCCACCACCTGCGGAGCCGAGCGAAAGTTGGCATCCAGCGCCAGCATGGCATCGGTGCCGGGGGCTCCCTCTGCCGGGCGGGGCCGCGCTGCGCCGCCGGGCAGGGCGGGCCAGCTGTCCAGTTTTTCCCGGAAGATGCTGGGGTCTGCCTGCCGGAAGCGGTAGATGCTCTGCTTCAGATCTCCCACCAGAAAGAGGTCGTCCCCCGCCGGGGATGCAAGGCACCGGTACAAGGCATCCTGCAGGGCGTTGGTGTCCTGATATTCATCCACCATCACGGCGGCATAGTTCTGCCGGATGACTCCGCACAGCGCAGTGGGGGTGCCGTCCGGGTCACGGAGCAGGCGGAGGGCCTGATGCTCAAAGTCACTGAACTCCAGCAGTTTCCGGTCCCGCTTTTTGGCCGAGAACCGGGCATCGAAATCCCGCACCGCCTCAAACAGCGCCCGCAGGCGGGGCTCTGCGGCCCTGCGGTCTGCCTCAGCCTCCTCTTCACTGCAGGGGATCAGCTCAAGGATCTGCGCAAACAGGGCCGCGCCCTCATCGGCGCGTGTGCGGATGACTTTTTTGTGTTCGCCGTTCAGCCGCTTTTTCATCCCTTTCAGGCCGGGCAGCTCCTCCATGCCCAGCACATAGGGGGTCAGCAGATCGTAAAGCGGAGTCCACTCCCCCGCCACGGCCAGCTGTTCCACCCTGCCCAGCAGGGCGGCAGCCTTGTCCAGCCGTTCCTGTGCATCGGTATATTTTTCCAGCACGGCACTCTTTGCCTTTTCCCGGGCAGAGGGCGTTTTCTTTTCCTCGGCATCGGCCAGCTCCTGCTCCCGGTCGCCCGGGCAGTCAGCCAGCGCAGCGCGGAACAGCTCCCCTGCCGCCCGGGCACTGCGGGCGGCTTCGGCCAGCAGCAGATCATGCCAACAGGAGGCGGCAAAGCCATTTTCCTCCTGCCACGGAGCCAGAAATTCGTCCAGCTTTTTGTCGTAATCGGGCAGGGCGCGCAGGAAATCGTAGACATGCAGGATCGTCTCCCCCGCCGCACGGTCGGTGCGGCCCTTGCCGTAGAGGTCGGCAAAGGCGCAGAAATCCGGGTCGCGGTAGGCATTTTCCAGCGTCTCGCTCAGGGCAGAGGCCCGCAGGAGCTCCACACTGCCGGGGTCTGCGGGGGAAAAATCCGGCGGGATATCCAGCGCCTGAAAATGCTTGCGCAGCAGGTCCAGACAGAAGGCATCGATGGTGCAGATGGGCGCGCGCTGCAGCAGCATCCGCTGGCGGCGCAGCGCGCCATTGCCGGGTTCCGCCTGGCTGCGCTTCAGAAGTGCCTGCCCGATGCGGGCCCGCAACTCTGCCGCCGCCGCATTGGTAAAGGTAACGATGAGCAGACGGTCCGCATCCACAGGATGCTCCGGGTCGGTGATGAGCCGGACAGCCCGCTCGGTCAGAACAGCCGTTTTGCCGCTGCCCGCCGCCGCGCTCACCAGCAGCGCACCGCCCCGGTCCTCGATGGCGGCCCGCTGGGCGGGGGTCCACTTGGGTTCACTCATGCCTGTTCCTCCTCTCCCTCTTCGGGCTGCCCGGGAGCCTCAAAGGGCTTTGCGGGGGCTTCCAGCGCCCGCTCCCCGATGCCGGTCTCGTGGCAGCAGACAAAGCCGTAATCACACCACTGGCAGGGGCTCCGGCCCGTGACCAGCGGCTCGGCGGCGATCTGCCCCTCATAGAGCTGCTGGCCCATCCGGGTCACAAGATCATCCAGATGCAGCTGGATGCGGTTCAGCTTGGCGATGTCTGCCCGCTTGTCTTTCTGGTAGGGGCTGGGCGCGCCTTTGTAATAGGAGAAGGGCAGGTATCTGCCGGTCTCGTCGGCATCCATGGCATCGAACAGCTTCTGCTCGTCCCGCACCAGACCGTCCAGTTTGTATTCCACACTGTGGGCCGCCTTTTCGCGGGTGGTGGTCTCAGGGGCCGGGTCGGCCAGCAGGTAGAGCACGCCCGCCGGTTCTGCCCCTGTAAAGCGGCCGCTTTTATCCCGGGTCAGGCTGAACAGGTAGAGCAGCATCTGGCAGTCCAGACCGCAGTAGACCTCCTTCAGGTCCAGCTTTTTGGTGCCGGTCTTGTAGTCCACCACCCGCACCCAGCGGGTGCCGTCCTCCTCCACCCACTCGTCGGCACGGTCCACGGTGCCCACCAGCTGGACGGTGCGCCCGTCCGACAGGTGATACACCTGGGCAGGCACGGCATCCTCGCCCCGGCCGATCTTCAGCTCACAGGCCACGGGCTTGAAACTGGACTGCCGCTGCTCATCCCGCAGGTAGAGCAGCAGGCTTGTCATGCTCTTTTTCAGGCGGGAGAGCAGATAGGCAAAGCGGGCGGTATCCTCAGGCAGATAGCGCTTGGCGTACTCGTCCACCAGCAGCGCGGCAAGGCTCGCCATGGCCTCATCGTCCAGCTCCATAAAGGGCTGCAGCGCCGCCATGGGGTTGTCCGGGCCGGGGTGAGGGTCCAGCGCCATCTGCAGCACCCAGTGCATCAGGGTGCCGCTCTGGTCGGCGGAAAGCTCGGCCCGGCGGCGGGGCCTGAGCCCCAGCACATACTGCAAAAAGTAGCCGTAGCGGCAGGTATAATATTTTTCCAGCTGACTGGGCGAAATGCGCAGCTTCCGCCCCAGCAGCGCTTCCAGCGCAGGCAGGTCATGTACCTGCCGGGGGGCAGTGTCGGCCATCCGGCGCAGCAGGGCAAGGCCCTGCGGCTCGGTCTCGCCGGGGGTGTGCAGAGCTTCTGTCAGGCTGGCACGCTCGGTCTCCGTCAGGGGCCAACCGCCGCCCAGACAGTCCAGCCCATCTGCAGGAGTGGCCGCAAGGTCAGTCAGTTCCAGCTCCGGGGCAGCAGGGGCCAGCGTTTCCACGAGGGGTTCCAGCGCAGCGCAGAGGGTCTGCCCCTGCCCCTTGGGCCAGCTGAGCCACAGCCCCTTTGCGGGGGCGGTCAGGGCCTTGTAGAAGCAGACCTGCTCACGCACCACACGGTTCTCAAAGCAGTCGGGCAGGTCGATCTCCTGCGCCATCAGGGCATCGCGGTCGGCGTGGGTCAACAGACCCACCTCGCCGGGCGCGGCCGGGAATTCCCCCTCGGCCAGCCCCAGCACAAACACATAGTCCGGCGCGTCCAGACGCATCTTGCCTGCGCTGGCCAGCACCACCGCGTCCAGGGTCTGGGGGATGTGCCCCAGGTCGGACGAGCGGAGCAGCAGCCCGAACAGATCCTCGTATTCGGCCACAGTCACGGTCTGCTCCCCCAGCAGATGGGCCATCTCGTTCAGCAGCCCCATGACCACGTTCCACTCCCGGGCGGCTTCCTCCGCCGCCGGGATGCCCCGGCCCGCGCGGATGGCCTTTACCTGAGCGGCCTGCTGTTCCTCAGCCCCCAGCGTTTTCAGGCAGAAATACACCGCCCGGCTGATGGCCTCGGCGTTGACCCCGCGCACCTTGGCCCGGAATGCATCCACCGCCCCCACGAGCAGGGCACGGGCATGTTCTGCCCGCTCCCGGTTGCGGAGGTCCTCTTCGGTCAGCTCCTGTTCCCCAAAGCCCTTGGGGCTGCGCTCGAACTTCTCCCGCCAGGCCGCCGCCGTGGGGGCCCAGGTGTAGGCATAGTTTTCCAGCGCGCAGACCTGCTCCTCGCTCAGGGCACACAGGCCGGTCTTGGCAAGGGTGGTCAGGTTCTCGGTCAGGTCGGCTCCCCGGGCGATCTCCAGCAGGGCCCGCACCGCCGTGGCCGGGGCGCTGAATTCCGGGGTGGTGGGTTCATCGCAGTACAGGGGGATCTCCGCCATCCGGAACTCATACCGGACTGCGGCACGATACCTGGCGATATCGCGGCAGACCACAGCGATCTTTCCGCACCGCACGCCCTGCCGCATCAGCCGCCGGATGGCACCGGCAGCGGCACGGGCCTCCTCCTCCCGGCTGGGCGCGGCATAAAGCCGCACCTCGCCCGCCGGGGCATCCGCGGTGCAGCTGCCGGTTTCCAGCAGCTCCGCCACTGCGGCAAGGCCCGGGGCGTTCCGGTGGCGCAGATCCTTGCGCAAAAGCTGCGGAACGGCCACCTCTGCCCCGTTTTTCCGGGCCAGCTGGCGCAGCTGCGCCGCCACCTGCTTGGCCCCGGAGAACAGGCTCAGGTCACCGGGCAGCATGGGGGCTCCATCATCGCAGAGGGCCACCGTCACGCTGGGCAGCGCCGCCAGCATGGCCCCCAGCAGCCGCTTTTTGGGGGCGTTGAAGGTATCGAACTCATCAATGAACACCGCCCGGTCCCGCAGAAACTCCGGCAGGCTGTGCCGGGCCAGTGCTTCCTCCAGCCGGGCTCCGGCCAGCTCCAGCCGGTCAGAGGGGTCCATGCCGCTGCGGGCCAGCAGGGTCTCGTAGCCCTGAAAGATGAGGGCCAGCTCACTGAGCTTACCGCTCTCGGCTCCGCAGGCACCGGCCAGCTGTGCCAGCTGCTGGCCGGAAAGGCCCGCGCTCTTCAGCTCGTCGATGGTCTGAGCCGCCATCTGGCAAAAAGCCGCACTGCGCCGGTGGCGGTGATAATAGTGGACATTGTCCTGCAGCTCCTCCAGCGCCCGGCGCACCAGCACGGCACGGCCTGCGTCAGAGAGGGTCTGCACCGCCGCGCCGCCCTCGGTGGAAAGGATCTTTTCTGCCAGACTGGTAAAAGAAAAACTCTCCACCATGCCGGACAGGGCATCCTCCAGCTCACGGTAGATGCGGCCCTCGGTGCTGGAAGTGAATTGTTCCGGCACCAGCAGGATGCTTTTTTCCCCTTTTTCGGCCCGGGCGCGGATGCGCTGGTACAGCAGCGTTGTTTTTCCGCTGCCGGAGCCGCCCAGAAGTAGCTGTAACATTGTTTTCTCACTTTCTATAACGAACTCACCCTCTCAGTCAAAGCCTGCGGCTTTGCCAGCTCTCCCGAAGGGAGAGCCTTTGGCATATCGGGTCAGCCCTGCGCAATGGATAATAATTGAGTTTATTGTACCGCAAAATTGAAGAAAAATCTATTCTGTGGTAAACTGAGGAAAAACAGCAAAACAGGAGGGGCTCTCCCCATGAAGATTCTAGCAGTTGATTACGGTGCCAGCCGAACGGGGCTTGCGGTCTGCGACCCCACCGAGTTCCTGACCACGCCCATCACCCCCCAGATCACCCTGAAGGCCCGGCCCAAGGTGGCCGCCGAGGTCTGCCGCATTGCCCAGGAGCAGAAGGCAGAGCTCATTGTGGTGGGCCTGCCGCTCAACATGGACGGCACCGAGGGCGAGCGCGCCGAGAAGAGCCGCAAGCTGGGCAAGACTTTGCAGATCTGGAGCGGCCTGCCCGTGCGGATGTGGGACGAGCGGCAGTCCACCTGTGAAGCCGCCGACATCCTGGACGAGGTGGGGACTTTTGGTGCCCACCGCAAGGCCATTCTGGATTCCGTCAGCGCCACGGTCATCCTGGAGGATTACCTTGCCTGGCGCAAGGAGCACCCCGGCGAAATATGAGCCGGAACAGCACAAAACCGGCTTTCCTGCTGCCACAGGAAAGCCGGTTTTGTCATTTTCAGTTGTTACTGCGCCTGATATGTCTCAATGCTGACGCTGTTGATGGTGATCGTTTCCGTGGGCTTCTGGTTCTCATCCACGGCGGCCTGAGCGATGGTATCCACCACGTCCATCCCCTCGTACACCTGCCCCAGCACGGTGTCGGTGTAGTCGAGGTAGGGTGCGCCGCCGGCGGTCTGGTAGGCCGAAACGACCTCAGCGCGGTAACCTGCACTGTTCATCTGGTCGGTGAGTTCCTGGGTGACGGAATCCCCGCCGGGCAGAGTGGACATGATATAAAAGACGCTGGCGCACTGGCCGGAGGAGTCCGCCGCCATGCAGAGGGCACCGGAATAATGGTGGAGCTTGTCGGTGGCCTCAGCCGGGTAGCGGCTACCGTTCCAGATGGTGGTGCCCTTGCCGTCAGTTCCCTGACCGGCTTCCACCACAAAATCCTGCTCCACACGGGTCACGGTCAGGCCGTTATAGTAGCCCGCCTGCACCAGACCCACAAAGTTATCGTAGGCCTGCGGGGCCTGCTCCGGGAAGAGCACCGCCCGGAACACACCCGCCGTGGTATCGAACACCGCCACGGGTTCCCCCGCTACCGGGTGGGTGAACTGCAGCTCGGCCGATTCCACCGCCGGGCGGGTGATGGTCTTTGTTCCGGCTCCGCTGCTGCCGCCGATGTTTTTCACAAGGCTGCAGCCGGACAGTGCAAAACTCACGGCCAGCAGCAGCGCCGCCAGCCGGACACGGGTCTTATTCATAAACAGATCCCTCCGTTCATATTCTGATAGCAGTTCCCCCGCACGCGGGAGATACGCAGAATTCAGTATAGCATATTTCTGCCCGGGAAGCGAGAGGGAAATGCGTGAAAATTTGTCGTGCATTTTCTATGCGAAAAACATCTTGACGAGCAGGCAAAAAAACGCTACACTATAAGCACAGCAAGGGACGGCGGGAATGCAGCAGATCCCGGGCTGTGTGCGTAATTTTATTTGAGTACCATCCCTTTGATTGGGTTTGGATAGACAGGAGAACGTATCTTATGGCAGAAGAGATCAAGAACCCGAACACCGAAGAGGAATATCAGCCCGATCTGATGACTCTTGAGGATGAGGACGGCAATGAGGTCACGTTTGAAGTGATCGATGCACTGGACCATAAGGGCGTGCATTACCTTGCAGTTGTCGAATACGCAGAGGATGAAGAGGATGTCAACGAGGACGCACAGCTGGTCATCCTGAGCGTGGGCGAGGACAGCGAGGGCGAATATCTGGACGTTGTGGAGGATGACGAGACTCTGATGGAAGTCAGCAAGCTGTTTGAGCAGCGCCTGAGCGACCAGTTCGAGATCGAGTAATTCCCCAGCACAGACAGATTCCCAGGCAAGACTTCCTGCCCGGCGCGATTTGTTGCGGTTTATATGATCCTACTAATCATTCAACGGGAGCCCGGAGTTCTCCGGCGGATTGCAGACCTCCCCGCCATGGGTCGACCATGGAGGCTCGATGAGGAAGCGTGAATCCGGCGACAGGGCACCCACCTGTCCGTAAGGGTAGGTTTGATTGCCGCAGACGACCGGGCGGGATCTTTTTATAGCATTGCATCCACCGCTGGCCTGCCACAAGGCCAGTGTGTGGATTTTTTTATAGGACGACCTCTCAGGCGCTGATGCCCCCGCATCCCAGCAGGGAAGGCGGCATTGTGCAGCGATGCCGGAGAGGTTCTTGCGGAAAGGATGTGCATTGCGGTATGAAAAGCGAACATCTGGTGGGGACGAGCATCCCCCGTTTCACCTACGACACCCCCACGGTGCCGGGCAATGATTTTTACGCCCTGTGCGAGGGGGAGCATCCGCTGTGCATGATCTTCCTGCCCGGGTTCGACCACCCTGTCAGCCGCGAATATATCACCCGCTACCTGAAAACGCTGCCCCAGCTCAAGGGGGCACGGCTTGTCTGTGTGGTGCGTTCCTCGGCGCAGGCAGTGGCAAAGGCCACCCACGGCTCAGATTTCCCCTTTCCTGTCATCTGCGACGGCCCCGGCGTGCTGTACGGCTACCTGGGCGTAGAGCAGACCCGTGGCCTGCTGAGCTGGAGCTTTGCGGCCCAGAAGATCTACAAGGCCGCCAGAGATGCCGGTTACCACTACGACACCAAAGCCCCCCAGCTGCTGCCGCTGACGCTGGTGGTGGGCCATCTGGGCAAGATCCTGTTCACCCACTCGGGCCGCAGCCAGACCGACCTGCCCGAGGACTGCGCCGCCATCAGCGAGATCGTGCGGGCTGTGGAAAAGGCCACCGCCCCCACCGACGGCCCCGCAGACCCCCACTGCTCGGATGAGACCCTCACCCTGCCCGATCTGGTGGGTTGGGATAACTGAATGATCCACAAAAAACGGCTGCTGCACATTTTTTCCGTGCAGCAGCCGTTTTTTATTCTTCCGGTTCTTCTGCAAACAGCCCCGGGATGCCGCAGACAGCGGCCACGCCCACCACCGTAAACACGATGCGCGACCAGATGGAGCTGCTGCCGCCCAGCAGCCAGCCCACAAAGTCAAACTGGAACAGGCCCACAAGCCCCCAGTTGATGCCGCCAATGATCATCAGGATCAGGCACACTTTATAAAAGGTCTGCACAAAAAGACCTCCTTTCCTTTGGGCAGTTTTCCCCATTGGAAAGGAGGTTATGCATATCACAGCATCCACTTCGGGCTGATGACCCGCGCGCCGCCCCGATCGGGCCGGGCCACATACACCTGCGGCCACTGTGCCCTGACAGCCTCGGCGGCGCTTCGGGCAGCTTCTTCGCTCTCAAAGATGCCAAACACAGCCGCGCCGCTGCCGGTCATCAGGGCAGTGACAGCGCCGTTCTCTTTCAGCGCGGTCTTGATGGCCTCGTTGTCTCTGGCACCGCTGCATTCCTCCAGCGCGTTGCCTGCGGCGGCACACACACCTGCCAGATCCTCGGCGCGGATCGCCTTTTCCTGGGCTTCGCAGTCGGGGTGGGTGCTGCTGCCCACTTTGTCATAAGCGGCAAAGGCTTCCGGGGTGGAAACGCCGTAATCGGGCATGACCACCGTGAACCAGCAGTCCGGGCAGGGCGGCAGAGCTTTCATCACATCGCCCACGCCCTGCACCCGGCAGGTGCCGCCCATCAGGGCAAAGGGCACGTCCGCGCCGATCTTTGCCCCCAGCGCGCAGAGCTCACTCATGGAGAGCTTTGCGCCGTAAAGGACGTTCAGGCCCACCAGCACACCGGCGGCATCGGCGCTGCCGCCCGCCATACCGGCACGCACCGGCACATTCTTGTAAATGGTGATCTCCACACCCGCCAGCAGGCCGGTATAGTGGAAGAAGGCCAGCGCCGCCTTGATGGCCGTGTTGGAATCGTTGGCGGCCACCGGGCTGCCCGGCAGGGTCAGGCTCAGGTTCTGGCTGCGGCGCAGCACCACCCGCTCATACAGGGTAATGGCCTGCATCGTCATATCCAGGTTATGGTAGCCGTTGGGCAGCAGGCCCACTACATCCAGCGCCAGATTCAGCTTGGCCGGGGCCAGAACGGTCACGCAGTTCAGCTTTGCCATCGTTCTTCCTCCTCACTTCTCTCCGCTGTTGATGCTGTTTTCTTTCAGGAACTCCCGGATGCGCTTCATGGCCTCGGTCAGGTGCTCCACGCTGTAAGCATAGGAAACACGGCAGTAGCCCTCGCCGGATGCGCCAAAGGCATCGCCGGGCACCAGCGCAACATGCTTCTGCTCCAGCAGCTTTGTGCAGAACTCCTGGCTGGTCATACCGGTGCTCTTGATGCAGGGGAAGGCGTAGAACGCACCCCGCGGCTCAAAGCAGGTCAGGCCCATAGAGTTAAAGCCGTGCACCACCAGGCGGCGGCGCATGTTGTACTCATCCCGCATCTTGTCGATCTCACCGTCACACTCCCGCAGGGCGGTGATGGCCGCATACTGGCTGGTGGTGGGAGCGCTCATAATGGCGCTCTGGTGGATCTTGGTCATGATCTTGATGATGGGAGCCGGGCCGCAGGCATAGCCCAAGCGCCAGCCGGTCATGGCATAGCTCTTGGAAAAACCATTCACCACAATGGTCCGCTCGGCCATGCCGGGCAGGGTGGCAATGGAGACATGGGGCCGCAGGCCGTAGTTCAGCTCGGCGTAGATCTCATCCGAAAGCACCATGACGTTGGTATCCCGCAGGACCTCCGCAATGGCTTCCAGGTCCTCCCACTCCATCACCGCACCGGTGGGGTTGTTGGGGAACGGCATAATGAGGAGCTTGGTCTTGGGGGTGATGGCGGCTTTCAGGGCCTCGGGCCTGAGGCGGAACTCATCCTCCTGGCGGCAGGGCACATGCACCGGCACACCGCCGGACAGGGTGGTGATGGGCTCATAGCAGACAAAGCAGGGCTCCGGGATGATCACCTCATCCCCGGGCTGCACAATGGCGCGGATGCACATATCAATGGCTTCGCTGCCGCCCACGGTCACCAGCACCTCCCGCAGGGGGTCGTAGTGCAGGTGCATCCGGCGCTCCAGATATCTGCAGATCTCCGCCCGCAGCTCTTTCAGGCCTGCGTTGGCGGTGTAGCGGGTGCGGCCATGCTCCAGGCTCTCGATGCCTGCTTCCCGCACAGCCCACGGTGTTTTGAAATCCGGCTCGCCCACGCCCAGACTGATGCACTCGGGCATATCAGCGGCCAGATCGAAGAATTTGCGGATGCCGGAGGGGCGCATCTCCCGTGCGGCAGGCGCGATCAGTTTATCGTAATCCATCACAGAACCGTGCACTCTCTTTCATCGATCTCTTCGTCCTGATACAGGCGGCCCTCTTTTTTATAGGTGCGCAGGACAAAATGGGTGGCAGTGGACAGCACATCGTCCAGCGGGCTCAGGCGCTTTGCCACGAACAGAGCGATCTCCTGGAAGGTCTGGCCCTTGATGACCAGCTGCAGGTCGTAGCCGCCGC
>OODS01001836.1_pt1 | contig 13060 bp, 7 predicted proteins | sample 1671531 | NCBI WGS metagenome assembly OODS01 (sample SAMN06348166, study PRJEB24527) | human gut metagenome | biome: human gut; feature: ankylosing spondylitis patient; material: feces | host: Homo sapiens | place: China | collected 2015-10 | reverse complement strand
ATTTGTATACATTCGCTGTTATCTGTGTAATTGCAACTACCATTAGTAGTTGTACCTTTAAAAAAAAGACTGATATGGAAACACCAACCGGAACAAAGGAAAATGAACTAACCATGCTAGTAGGAACTTACACGTCAGGAGACAGTAAGGGAATTTACAGTTTCCGTTTCAACGAAGAAACCGGAACAGCAACCGCACTTAGTGAAACGGAAGTAGAAAATCCCTCTTATCTCGCAGTTTCTGCTGACGGGAAATTTATTTATACAGTCAGTGAATTCAATAATGAACAGGCGGCCGCCAATGCATTTGCCTTCAATCAGGAAAAAGGAACTCTTAAATTATTGAATTCACAGAAAACCGGTGGTGAAGATCCTTGCTATATCATTACAAATGGAAATAATGTGATAACCGCCAATTACAGCGGCGGCAGTATCTCTGTTTTTCCTATCGCAAAAGACGGTTCACTCCTGCCTGCTTCCGATATTATAAAGTTCGAAGGTTCGGGAACCGATAAGGAACGACAGGAGAAATCCCATTTACATTGTGTCCGTATCACTCCGGACGGTAAATATATGTTTGCCGATAATTTGGGAACAGACCAAATACATAAGTTTATCATTAACCCGGACGCGAATGCAGAGAATAAGGAAAGTTTTCTTAAAGAAGGTTCTCCTTCCGCCTTTAAAGTGAAAGCCGGTTCAGGTCCCCGGCATCTGACATTCTCACCCAACGGTAATTATGCCTATCTGATTAATGAACTGTCGGGTACAGTAATAGCCTTCGAGTATAAAGACGGAGATTTAAAAGAAATCCAAACCATAGTTGCCGATACAGTCTGTGCAAAAGGCAGTGGTGATATTCATATCAGTCCGGACGGCAAATTCCTGTATGCCAGTAATCGCCTGAAAGCAGACGGCATCGCCATTTTCAGTATCCAACCGGATAACGGAATACTGACAAAAGTAGGTTATCAACTTACAGGGATTCATCCGCGTAATTTCATTATTACGCCTAATGGCAAATACATGCTGGTTGCTTGCAGAGACAGCAATGTCATTCAGATATACGAAAGAGATGCAGACACAGGCCTGTTAACAGACATACACGGAGACATAAAAGTAGATAAACCTGTTTGCGTGAAATTTATACCCAATCCCAAACAGAGCTAATATTCACAAGACCTAAAATTATATATAGCCTGATACTTATATTCTCTTTCAAGTGTGAAACAATTTAAATGTGAAAGAGCTAAGCTGATTAACAAATCAGCCTAGCTCTTCATTCAGGAATAAAAAAGCATCCACTATCTCATTTGATCAAACTACGAAAGGCCTGAATCCCCTGATGATTAATATCCAATTTTTCTACCTCTTTCAATAACCTGGCAGATTTCTCTTTCTGATTCAATCCCCAATATCCCAATGCCATCATATATTTGCAATGAATTATATTCCTTACAGTCAAGTTATCCTCCCAAATCAAAAGATCAGGCAATGACACAGCGAAATAATCCATTTTAATCTTGTCAAACAAATGCTTCTCTCCGTAAGAAATCAACTTATGAAAACGTCCATTCGCCTCATCTATGCGTCCTAGTTTTAGTAATGCCAACCCCTGATAAAATATTTTATCGGGTTTCGCATCATTATAATACATGGCGGCGGCAGGTTCTGTCGGCCCAACAGTGGCCTGTTCCCAATATCTGACAGCTTCATCTTTACGGTTCAGATTTTCATAAGCGCAACCCAAGAAATAATAGAAATCATTCTCTTGTGCACCGTACAATTTGCCTTCACCTAAATGATGCGGATATTCCAAGCATTCTTCCAGTAATGCAATTGCTTCTTGATTATTGCCAGCAGTCAATGCTTGCTTAGCCAGTTCCACACGGGCTAGTTGATATTGGGCAGGTACTTTTCCCTCACCACCTTCCCAAGGGTGGAAGCTATGTGCATCAAGCAATGCTTTGGCTTTTTCATATTCACCAGTCTGGTTCAACAGAGTTATTTCTTCCAATACAAGATCGTCACGTTGCTCAATCAAATCAGGATATTGCCGTAAGAAAGCCAGACGTTCCTTATGCGGACGACGAACACGTTTATAAAGCTGGTCCAATTCCATTAGAATACGTGCATCTGTTGTATCAAGCCGAAAAGCACGTTCCATGTATTCGATAGCCTTTGTTTCTTCATTCTTTTTATTGAAATAAGCCAGAGCCAGATTACGCCATACAGTCGGGAAGTTATCATCTAGCCGGGCAGAAGTTTCCCATGCTTCCATAGCCAAGTCGTACTGACGTTTGTCATAGTATAGATTACCCAGATAATAAGGAGCTTTAGCATCATGCGGATTTTGCTCCATGGCACATTGTAATGCAAGGATTGCTTCCAGACGGTTAGGGAAACAATAATCAGGACACATCTCAGCCGCTTGGGCAAACACCTGTCCTGTTCCCGGTAATTCCCCTTGAACCAGACACCAGCCTAAATAATAATAAGTCATAGGAGTAACGGCACCTTCAGTTATAGCTATATTCCATAAAGAAGCAGCCTCTTGCCAACAACCTGCCGCACAATAATCAAGCGCTATTTCATCATAGTTATGAGGTTCGCCACGCATCATTTCCTTCAAAGTAGCCAACTCGTCAGAAACATTGGTTATCAAATATTTTTCATAACGACAGCCAAAGTTGAATTTATCAATGGCCAATGAATCCTCAATCAGTTGCAGAGCTTCTTCTGATTGTCCCATTCGGCGGAGGATAGCAACTTTTAAAGCACGGGCTTTATGATTGTGCCAGTTGCGGATTAGCGAGTGATTAATTTCATCCAATGCATCTGCCAAGCGGTTTTGCATAGTAGAAATCTGTGCACAAGCAAAATATCCGGCATCCTGCCAAGCAGCATTCCAGCAAGCTTTATAGAAACGGTCGTAAGCCTCATTGTAACGTCCCTGATATTTCAAGGCAAGGCCAAGATTATAAATCGGTTCTCCGTCATAAGGATTCGGATTCCGTTCGGTCAAGGTCTTTACCGCCTGACGCAAATAAGGTTCTGCCTTGGCGAACTGCCCCTTACGGATCAACCACAAGCCCATGGCATTATTGTTGCGAACATCGGTCGGATCACGACGGATTGCTTCCTGATAATAATCAGTAGCCGAATAAGTGGCATGGCGGTATTGCTCCAGGTGTAAACCCGTCAGATACAATTGTTCCGTGGTACGGACATCTGCCGGATCAAGTGCCGCTTTAGCCGGCTCTGGCACCTCCTTGATCACATCAGGCTCAGGCTCCCAGGCTAGCATTTGCTTTCCTTTGTCATTAGAAATACGCACTTTTACATCCGTAAGGCTGTCGACAGGCACAAATACCTCAAAGATATTCTCTGGAGTGACATCACCCGTCATATCCAAGCAAATCTCGCCAGATCGCTCAACTACGATATGCAAGTCCTTTTGTGCGGAAGTAGCGAATATCCTAAGCAAAGCCCCCTTGCCTTCGGGCTCAATATTCATCAAAAGCTCAGAAGAGGCATTCTTCACCACACCCAATTCGCGGTAAGGCATGAAGTATTGAGTGAAAGTCTTCTCCTCGTAAGGCTGTAACCAAGTAAAATCAGGCTGGTTATCCGTGTACACGCCTGTCATTAATTCGATATAAGGACCATCCGAGTCAGTCAGGTTACGGTCCCAGGCCTGCCCGAAGTCGCCATTCCCCCAAGTCCATTGTTTCTTACCCGGTGAGATATGATGGTTCGCAACATGTAATACACCGGCACGGGTATCATTCTCATAACCGCCCACAAAGTTATAGCTGGAACGGATCGCCATATAGGAGGTAGGTACCGGGATATTCTTGTAACGGGAGATATCCACACCCGCCGAATAGTCCATCTTATAATACGTACCTGTAGCGATCGGATAACGGGACACGTCGCGTTTGCCATGGTCGAACACTGCGTTTACATCAGCGGGAAATACCGATTGATAGGCATCGTTCACAGCCACCGCCGGGTTCGCCCACCAAAGGAATGTCTGGGGTATCGGAGTAGGGTTGTATAGTTTCCCTTGTATTTCGAGTACGGCACGCCCCGGACGCAACGTAAAACCAGCCATTCCCTTCTGGTGAAACATACGCTCGCGTTCGCTCACCCAGACAATGGCACTACCATCGGCACAACGTTCAATCGTAAAGTCAATCGGAAGGAACGTACTCGGACGGTGATGTTGTGGCCAGTTAAACTCGATACCTCCGGAAATCCATGGCCCTGTCAGACCCACCAAAGCCGGTTTAATAACCTGATTATAGTAGATGAAATGGCGTTTTTTGATCTTATCGTACGCCATTTGTACACGTCCGCCCAACTCCGGCAGGATCATTACCTTTATATATTCGTTTTCCATCCATACAGCATGGTAACTCTTATTTTCGCAGGTATCCTCTATCTTTTCCACTACCGCATAAGGATAAACCACCCCGCTGCTTCCTTGGTAGACACGCTTCTCAAGGAACATCGGATTCTTTTCGGCTTTGCCAATACCGTAGGTAGGAAGAAGGATATCCTCTTCCCAAACTTTCACATTTTCAGCCATTGCAATCTATTTATTTTGTTAATTCTTTTTCCAGTTCTTCCAAGGTCTTACCTTTCGTCTCAGGGAGCTTGGCACGGATAAAGAGAAATCCGGACAGGCAAATGATACCATACAACCAGAAGGTACCCGAAGCTCCTACCACCTCATTCAATATCGGGAACGTATAGGTCAGCACGAAACAGGCCACCCAAAGGAAGAAAGTCGAGATCGCCATCGCCATCCCCCGTATCCGCACCGGGAATATCTCGGAAAGCACGACCCATACGACCGGAGCCAACGACATGGCATAGCAGGCTATTGCCATCACTACCAACAGCAACATCGGCCAACCGCTTATCTCAAAAAAATAGCAAGTCCCCAAGATAGCGTATATGACCGCCAATCCTGCCGAACCCACAAACATCAAACTCCTTCTACCCCATTTATCCACCGTATAGATAGCGACAAAAGTAAAGATCACATTCGTCACCCCTGTCACGACAATATTCATCAAGACATCGGAAACGGTATAACCCGCTTCCGAGAAGATCTCGTGCGCATAATTAAAGATCACGTTGATACCGCACCATTGCTGGAAGATAGCCAGTACGATCCCGATCATCAAGACATTCCGTACACCGGGTTGAAGCAAGGCGTTCCAATTATTTTTTTCTTCCCGCTTGCCGGTCAGTTGTGCCAATTCGTTCAATGTCCGATCGGCATAGGAGGTACCGCCGATACGCATCAATATACTCCTAGCTTGGGCTGTCTTTTGAACCATTGCCAGCCAACGCGGGCTCTCCGGTATAGTAAAAGAAAGCACGAAGAATAATCCGGCAGGAACCAGTTCCGCCCAGAACATCCATCGCCAAGCCCATTCCACACTTTCGCCACTCAGCACCTCACTCCCTTGGGTAAAGTATTCTCCGATCTGCCAGTTAGCCAGCTGCGCCATCAAGATGCCCAGCACAACCGTAAGCTGGTTCAGCGATACGAACTTTCCGCGAACGGATGCCGGAGCCACTTCCGCGATATACACCGGAGAAACATTCGACGCGATACCGATACCGAAACCTCCAATAATGCGATAGAGTATAAACCAAGTGAAACTATCGACCGCCCCGGTTCCGTAAGCCGACCAAACAAAAAGGAAAGAAGCGATGATCAACATCTTTTTACGCCCGTATTTGTCGCTCCACTCACCGGATAGCAAAGCGCCCGCCAAACAACCGATCAATGCGCTACTCATCGCCCACCCGCGTAGAGCGGCAGATCCTTCCAATCCAAAAAAAGGCTCATAGAATATTTTAGCGCCACCGATCACCACCCAGTCGTAACCGAACAGCAATCCTCCCATGGCAGAGACAAGGCAAATAAGTAATAAGTAAGCAGTTGTACGCTTCATGATAATAGAATTAAAGTTATGGTGCAAAGAAACAGCCTTTCTACTAAAAGAGAAATAGATAAAACAAGCTCATTAATGGACAATCTTTCGAATTAATTATATCTTTGCGATCTATAATCGAACAGATACCATGATCAAACTAAAAGACGGTTTTAATGGAGAACGGGCATTGGTACTTCCTCTGTCTGTTGTACAGGAGATGGAGAAAGACGCACTTTCCTCGGTCCTGCACATTACGGATATAGGTTATTATCCCAAGGCATTACATCACTTCCGGGAACGTACGGAACCCATTAGCCAGTTTGTCTTTATTTACTGTATAGAGGGAGCCGGCTGGTTTCGTACCAATGAACAAGAGTATGCCGTAAAAGCCAACCAATATTTCATATTGCCCGCAGGAATACCTCATGCATACGGTTCGGACGAAAGTAACCCATGGACAATCTACTGGATACATTTCAAGGGAAAGCTGGCTTCCTACTTTGCCGGGCAAGCCAATCGCCCGATAGATATCAAACCAAGTATCCAGTCTCGCATCAGTAACAGAAACGATCTTTTCGAAGAAATATTCCACACGTTGGAAATGGGGTATAGCCATGAGAATCTCCTGTATGCCTGCTCCGCTTTCCATTACTACCTCGGATCACTACGTTATCTGCAACAATACCGTGAAGCCGCCCGCGACGAATCCGACTCAAACGATATCGTCACGGCAGCCATCCATTACATGAAAGAGAACCTTGAGAAACGGCTTACACTAGCCGATCTAGCGGCCCATACCGGCTATTCTCCCTCCCACTTCTCCGTGCTATTCAGCAAGCGTACCGGATACGCCCCACTCACCTACTTCAATCAATTGAAAATTCAGCAAGCTTGCCAACTGCTGGACTTTACCGACATGAAAATAAACCAGATTTGTTTTAAAATAGGAATTGAAGATACCTACTACTTCTCCCGCCTGTTCAGCAAGGTGATGGGGATACCACCGAGGGAATATAAGAAGCAGAAAAAAGGATGATCCCACGTTCATTCTTTCTTCTGCACCACGATACGGCAAGTAAGCGGGGCACGCAGGTTATAGGAGTCTTTATAATAGACCTCCGCCGCCCCGATCTTCAGTTTCGCCCGGATCTTTACCGGGATATGGTTCTCGTCATCACCGATCCAAACCTCCGCCGCTTCCTTGGCTTGGGAAAATGCCTCATCGTAGATATCGATATAGAAATGACGAGTACGGAATTTCGCCTCCTTATGCTCGACGATCTGTTGTCCCGTATAGCGGAAACGAGCGTTCACGAGCTCCCGGCCGATAGCGATCATGAAAGGGAACTCCGCACCATAACTCATCGTCCGCCAATCCAGCGAACGGAGATACATCGTAGCTCCCAGCATATCGAATACACGTCCTTTCGCCATTAGCATCGTGTCGATCTTCGTCTCCTTTAATGTATGGCGATGCGAGTAGATATCGATCCTACCGCTTCCTTGATACTCAAACTGGAGATTATCCACCAGATAGTAGTCTCCCTCGTTCGTGCGCTTCGAGCTGAACAAGAGCCGAGGCTCCTTTGAGTAATGGCAATCCATCGTATCACGCATCCTGAAGACTTTCTCGATCACGCCGGCAGAGCGGAACAACAGGTTATAATGCCATGACGGCGCTCCTTGGTATTCCGATTCTTTCACGGAAAGGGTAGCCAATCCGGCCTTCGACATGATCAGCCCCCATTTGAAATAAAGATCGTAATCCACCCGTTCCCCATGGGATAACGGCAACGTTTGTGCCCGCAAAGACGTAAGACTCGCTACACACAAAAAGAAAACGCATATATACAGTTTAGAAGCGCAAGCCGCCCACACCGCTGTTCCTATTGGACGAAGACTGTGTTCCCTCATTTTTGTAATCTCTTTTCTTTTTCGTTAGCTCTTTCGGTTTATTCTTCGTGATATCGATCGGTTTCTGCCGTTTCATCGGTGTAGCCTTGATATTCCAAGTCTCCTCCACTTGCCAGTTCTGCATGATATTGAATATCTTCGGGCAATAGAAGACAAGTTCCGGCTGCCGTTTATCGGCGTAATTACCGGTATCCCAGACACCGTTATCATTCACGTCTAATACTAAACGGGCATAATATTTATCCGGTTTCAAGTCCATGAAAAGCACGCCGCCATCTTTTACCTTCACCTTACGGATCGGCTGGTCGCTGCTATTCAATAATTCCACGAAAGCGGTGGTATCCGCTCCCTCAATATTGATATATAAATGCCCGTACTCATCTTCCTTCTTGATCTTGAATTCCCCGCTATACACATCGTTCCATTTACCATAGGCACTGAATATCGTGGCGGAATCTACTTCCAAACGGAATTCCTCGCCATATTTCCACGGGCGCTTGATGAAGAAATTCAAGGAATTCGTCGTATCCGGGAAGAAATCGAAGTCAACGGCTTCCCAAAGCGTATCCACTTTCTGATCCAGATAAAAATGATCTTTCGTTAACCCCGCTACCGGTTCGCTAAACGTAACAGCGACCGTATCATACAGGTTGATCGAACCGGAAGCGTTTACGTTCATTCCCAGAAACTCGATGGGTTCCGGCTCATCGTCTTTTTTCTTTTTCTTCTTCTCCACAGGACGGCGACGCACGGTAAATTGTACCGTATCGGTCTGCGGACGAAGTATATTCATGGAATCGCTTTTCAGGTAATTCACCTCCACTTGCAGCGTATCTTGCTTCCAGATCAAAGAATCGGTCAACCAGTAATGCACGGCTTTTCCTTCCTCCGCTGTCTGCAAGAAATACCAATTGCTATCCGCCGGGGTGAAATTCAAAGGAACCGGTACCGGAATAGTATCCAAGGAGGTATTGAAACGCAAGGTTAGTATTTTCTCATCCGTACGCTCCGGCTTCAACATATATTGACGCTCTACTTTTTCCTTAAACAGGCGCAACTCGATATTGTCCGGCATAAAATGGGTATAACCGACTGTCATCACCGTATCGATCGTCAAGCTATCTTTCCAAATCGTATCTTGACGGGTCGTCAACTCGAACGCGGGGACGATCAAGGAATCATAAAAAGCGATCTGCTGCCCGGGCTGGCTGTACTTGTAGGAGCGCATCACATCCTCCAAGGCATAGATCCGATAGGTTCCGGGGGCCATATTACGAATCGTAAACTCTCCCTTGTCGTTCGTACGGGAAGTACGGACAAATGGGATCGTCGTAAAGGCGGAATCCTCCAGATTCGTATGCACGCCGATCGTAATACCCGGCATAGGCTCCAGATTCTCGGCGTTCAGCAAGACTCCGGACACCTCCATACTATCAATGGATTCGCCGGTAGAGAACGCGAAGGAATAATTCTCCAATACATTCTTCTCATTATTATCGGAGATCGAATTGGTAAAGTCTATCGTATAGGTCGTATTCTCCTTCAACGTATCCATCAGCTCGATGACCGCCTTCCGGCCGTTCGCCCGGATAACGGGTTGCTCCATTTGGGGTGGAGTGATGATCACGTTCTCGGTAGGCTTATCGATCTGGATCAACTCATCAAAAATAATCTCCACCTTCTTTCCCTTATAGTTTATCTGGTTAGGCAACGGCGTACTGCTTACGAACTTAGGCGGGGCCTCATCATAAGGCCCCCCGTTCGGCGAGGCTATATTCGCGCACGAGTACAGCACGGCCAACAAAAGTACTCCTATAAAGAACCGTAAACTATTTCTTACGTATTTATCTTCCATTCAATCTTCATATTTCAATTGAGGGACAAAAATAGGGAAAAATCCTGTGAACGATAAGGATATATACGCTAATTAATCTATCTTTACAAAGGACAAGGTTCCGTTTGATTCATCGATTGACATTTTGACAATTTGTCATCTTACCCTCCGGAAAGTCGCATATTTCGGACTAAAGTACGGTTCGCTCTCAAATACGAGAAAATAAATTAGCAATACGCTAGCTCATAGATAGATGCCGAAAAACGACCTTTTATTCTAGCGAAACCATTCACCGTAATTCACCCCAAAAGAGCCAAAATAGAAGTCCGATACCACCCCAACCGGTTCATGAACCTACTTGAATGCCCATTCGCACTTACTTCCGATCCAGTTCACAGCTACTTCCGATGCCCAACGGCAGTACTTGCGCATCCAATCGGCAGTACTTGCGTATCCTTTTTCCATTACTTTCGCATAAAAACAGCCCTATTTCCGGTTCCCTAGCCTTATTTTCACCACTTCACGCTCCTAATTCGTCCTTTTCGTTCACATCACTTGTCACGATAAGCAGCCTCTTTTCGACAAGAAGACAGCCATACCTAACTTATTCCTTACAAAAGCACAACCGGATAAAACAAACGCAAAGCTCCTAACGCACATACTATAAAGGAAAACCATAGCGACCCCCATAAGATCATAAGCATTTGATAACTAAAGGAAAAGAAACAAAAAGCAAATGAAGAAGAATATGAGTTTTAAGATAATTGCTACAGTTGGCTTGTGGGCGGCGATCGGCCTTACAGCTTGCAAGGCTCCGCAGCTCTCTCCGGATGGGGAACGTGCCGTACTGCCAGAAGGAGATGGGCATACCTATGACACTGCATTTGTAAAGCCGTTGGAGTGGAATGTGTTTTTCCAGGATTCCATCTTACAAGGATATGTGGAGGTCGCCTTGCAGAATAACTATTCGTTCAAGCAAAGCATGGAACGGGTGACAATGAGCCGGGCCAACCTGCAACGGGCAAAAGGCTTGCTATTGCCTGAAGTTAGCCTCGGCATCGGGACTTCGGTCAACCGTTTCGGCGAATATACGATGGACGGAGTGGGGAATAGCGAGACTAATGTTCCTTCCTTGGCGAAAGACAAACATATCCCGGACCCTTACCGTGATTTCGGACTTTTCCTGAATTTCCAGTGGGAAGCGGATATATGGGGGAAGCTGACACGTAAGAAACAGGCGGCTGTAGCTCGTTGGATGGCTTCGGTTGAGGCAACCCGTTTTGCGCAGTCGGTCCTGATATCCGAATTGGCTGTCCACTATTATGAACTGATCGGTTTGGATAAGCGTCGGGATGTCTTGGAAGAAGCCCATATCAGTTCCAAACGTTCGTATGAGCTAACTCGCCAGCTGAAGAAGGAGGGGGCCGAGACGCAGTTGGCTGTCGACCAGTTTCATGCCCGTATGCTACTAATAGAAAGCAAACTGTTGGAAAATGACCAACTGATCGGGGAGAAAGAGCGTGCGATAGCCTGCCTGTTAGGTGTCTTTCCGTTTGAAATCAGGCGTATGAGTTTTGAAGAGCTGCGTCAGATCCCTTTCCCGCTATCAGACGGTGTTCCGGCGAACATGCTGACCTTACGTCCCGACGTACGGGCCGCCGAGATGGAATTGCTGGCTTCAAAGGCGGATGTAATGGCGGCTAAAGCAGCCTTCTATCCTTCGTTGGTGTTGGGTGCGGGAGGCGGCTTCAATAGCTTTGATCTTGGCAAATGGTTCACAGCGCCTGCTTCGCTGGTTTACGATTTGGCAGCAGGAATTACTGCACCAGTCTTCCAGCGGAACCAGATTCGTTCGATGTGGAACGAGGCGCGTGCTTCGCAACGGATTGCCTTGTCGCAATATCACGAAACGGCCTTGAAGGCCTATACGGAAGTATTGGATTTGTATTGTGCCGGTCTAAACCAAGTGGAGCGTGTCCGCCTGAAAGAAGTGGAGACCGTAGCTCACCAACGTTCGGTCACCAATGCCAATGAACTTTTCAAATTGAATTATGTCGGCTTCCTCGAAGTGCTCTCTGCCAATGAACGTTATCTGGATAGCGAATTGGAACGTATCGACATCATCACCGATCTTTGCCGGAAAAAGATCCTTCTCTATCGGGCGTTGGGCGGTGGTTGCTAAAGCTTTTAGACGAAAAGACGGATGTAGAAGGTTTGCATCCGTCTTTTTGGTTATCATGGAATTTTTGTTTCATCCAGATGAAACTTTTTATACTTTTGCATCGTTCTTAAAAATTGAAATGAGAAATGGAACATGCTCCTAAGATTAACAAAGTAGAGGTCCGTACTTTGCAGATGGCGGACTACCGACAATTATCTCAATCTTTTACAAGAGTTTATTCAGACGGCTCGGATGTGTTTTGGACACGTGAGCAAATCAAGAAGTTAATCACTATTTTCCCGGAAGGGCAGGTGGTTACGGTCGTGGATGATAAGATTGTGGGGTGCGCCTTGTCTATCATCGTCGATTACGACAAGGTAAAGAACGACCATACTTACGCCTTTGTTACTGGAAACGAAACCTTTAATACGCATAATCCAAAAGGCAATATCCTGTATGGAATAGAGGTCTTTATCCATCCCGATTACCGGGGCCTGCGTTTGGCACGGCGTATGTATGATTATCGGAAGGAATTGTGTGAAAGCCTGAACTTGAAAGCGATTATGTTCGGCGGACGTATCCCGAATTATCATAAATATGCGGATACGATGCGCCCGAAGGAATATATTGATAAGGTCCGTAAAAGAGAAATTTATGATCCGGTGCTGACTTTTCAAATATCGAATGATTTCCATGTTCGTAAAGTGATGACGAATTATTTGCCGAACGATGAGGAATCCAAACATTATGCAACCCTGCTGCAATGGGACAATATCTATTACCAGCCGACTCCGGAAATCGTTTCGACCAAGACGACCGTCCGCGTCGGTCTTGTCCAGTGGCAGATGCGACCTTACAAGGGGCTCGATGACGTGTTCGAACAGGTGGAATTTTTCGTGGATGCCGTATCTGACTATAAGAGTGACTTCATCCTTTTCCCCGAATACTTCAATGCCCCTCTGATGGCTAAGTTCAACCACATGAGCGAGTCGGAGGCGATCCGCGAGCTGGCGAAATATACGGACGAGATGCTGAACCGCTTCATCAACTTGGCGATCAGCTACAACATCAATATCATTACCGGGAGCATGCCGTTGATCAAAGACGACGGGTTGTACAACGTCGGTTTCCTTTGTCGCCGCGACGGTAGTTATGAGAGATCGGAAGAGCGTCGTGTAGGGAAAGAGTGTAG
>OODS01001831.1_pt1 | contig 13072 bp, 9 predicted proteins | sample 1671531 | NCBI WGS metagenome assembly OODS01 (sample SAMN06348166, study PRJEB24527) | human gut metagenome | biome: human gut; feature: ankylosing spondylitis patient; material: feces | host: Homo sapiens | place: China | collected 2015-10 | reverse complement strand
CCGCCGCCGGGCAAAAACGAAAGCCCCGCACTGCACGGGGCTTTCCGCTGTTTCAGGCTGGTCCGCCGTACGCTAACCGTTCATGAGCGTGGGGAGATAGGTTGCCAGCGGGGGGAACAGGACAATCAGGAGAAGGCAGACGAACAGGGCGATGACGAAAGGAACGGCGGAGCGGTACATGGCGCCGAGCGTCACGCCCGCCACTTCCTTCATGACGAAGAGGCTGATGCCGAAAGGCGGCGTGATGGAGGCCATGTTGTCCAGAACCGTGATGATGACGCCGAACCAGATCAGATCCCAGCCGAAAACCTTCGCAATGGGCACGAAGATCGGCACGCAGATGAGCAGCAGCGGCATGGACGGCAGGAAACAGCCGAGGATGCAGAAGGTCATGACGATGGCGAACAGGACCAGCATGGGGGCGACGTCCAGCGCGAAGGGTGGCCCGTTCCCCTCGGTGAGTTCCCGGTGCGTCCCCTGGATGAGCAGGTAGCGCGGGCCGATTTCCATCAGGGGGTGGTACTTGCCCATATAGCGCTGGCCGAGGGCGTTGATGCCCTTCGCGCCGCTGTTGGTGATGCCGTTCATGCCGGGGCAGCCCCATCCTGCAAAGCGAGTGGATGAGGTTGAGCAGCAAATCCGGATGGGCGGCGGCGAACGCGCGATCCGTCAGCAGCCCGGCGTCGAAAATCGCGGCTTCCACCCGTTCCGTGCAGGTCACCACAGTGTTCTTGATGTCCCCGGCGATGATGGTCGGCACGTTCATGAGCGTGCCCGCCCCGGCGTACAGGATCGTCCGTTCCTCGCCGTTGGCTCCGACATAGGCCAGCCGCACGGTCCCCGAAAGGATATAGTAGAAATAGGGCGATTCCGTATTCGAAACGTCGATGGTGTGCCGCTTGGGGAAGACGCGCCGGGAGGCGAGGTGCAGCACCTGTGCCCACGGCGTATTTAAATCGCTTACGCGCGAAGACTTCATCAACATGGCCTGCTCGTGATTCATGGCCCCCCTCCCCGCCGCTCGAAACGGCGTCAGGTAAAATGTGCCGGAACTCGGACGTTTCGGCAATACTTTTGCGCATCTTGCGGAGGAGTATCCTTTGTTCGGTATCGTCGAATCGTTATCCGCGTTGGAGGGCAAGGCGCACGGAGGCCTCTTTCTTCGCTTCATACGGATGGTATCAAAAAAATGGCAGGCAACACCGAGGGAAGTGTCGGTGCCGCCTGCGCGGAAAAGGGAACTGAAGGGGGCTACCGCAGCCACGTCCCGTCAAGCAGTTCCTTGGCATCGCGGGTGAGCGGGAAGACGTCGCGCCGCCCGATGTGCTTCACGTCGAATTTTCTGTTCAGGGCGGCGAAGTGGCGCAGCCCGTAGGCGATGCGGTTCAGGTAGGAATATACCCCGACGGCCCCGGTGGAGAACCCGTCCGCCGCGCTGCCGTAGAGCCCCCGCAGCTCGGGAAGATCGCTGAACAGCTCTTCCTTCGTCGTGCCGAAACGGGCGAGTTCCGGGGGGACTTTGCCCGCCTCAATGAGATCCCCGATCTTTTTGGCGCTCATGGCCGCCGCCATGCTGGACCGGCACAGGCCCACGGCGGAGATGTAGGGTGCGCCGAGGGCCAGCGCCTTGTACACCTGATCCTCGGTCGCAAAGCCCCCCGTGATCGCCACATGCGGGAGCTCCATGCCTTCCGCGGCCAGCTTGTCGAGAATGCCGTAAAGGATGCTTTCCATGACGACCGTGGGGAGGCACCATTCGTTCATCATCTTGCAGGGGCTGTAGCCGGAGCCGCCGCCCGCGCCGTCGAAGGTGACCATATCCACTTGCGCCTTGGAAGCCAGCCGGAGGACATGCTCCAGATCCTCTGGATCGAAGCCCGCCATCTTGAAATACACGTTGGCCATGCCCATGTCGCGGAGTTGCGCGATGCGGCCGATCAGATAGTCGTCGCTCCAGATCGGCAGACGGCCGTAGACGTGGAAGGCGGGGCACGCCTTGCGGTCATAGGCTTCCTGTACGCCGGGATCCCGCGGATCGGGCAGGACAAGGAAACCCTGTTCGCACTTCTTCAGCGCCTCTTCGAGCGTGGGGACGAGGTTCGCGGGCTGCGTGCCCTTGGCGGACTGCCCGAACTTGAATTCGATGGCCTTGGCCCCGCATTCCCGGATGGCGTACTCCGGCACGCCCTGCGCGTCGTCGTCATAGTTGGCCTGAAGGATAATCTGCCCGTATCCCCGGTCATACTTGTTGAAGGCGTCCAGCATTTCCCGGAGCTTCGGGGCGTGGACGACCTTGCCGTTTTCGTAGGCGAGCGTCGGGTCCTTGCTCACGGCCCCTTCGCCGATGACCGCGTTGACGCCCGCCATGGCCGCGCCGCCGAAGTAGTCGGGCCAGTTGAGCTTGATGAGCGCGGGCAGGATGATCGGCAGCGCCAGCTTTACGGGGTTGAGGGTGCCGATCTCCCGTTCGAGCCCCACATGGTAGATGGTGGCGCGATCGGCGTCCAGCGGAGCCCCCATTGCCCCGAAGGATCTGCCGTTGATGTTGAAATGGGAATAATCGACGGGATAGACCTTTTCCGAGGCGATCTGGTTTTCCCCCGTGGTGGTGGGATATACGGTCTCCATGCCCCGGACGGCGGACAGGCCGATCTCGCAGCTGCCGATGCAGTCGGCGGTGCACATGGCGCACATGCCGGAAAAAGAACAGACATGGGACGGATCGCGCATTTTCGTGCGGTTGAACACGGAGCCGAGCGTGGGGCTGTACGACATGGACGTTTCCTCCTTGAAGAACGAAAAAACGGCGCGGCCCGTCCCCCGCGATGGGAAACGGCCGCGCCGTCGGTGGCATGGTCAGTCGCGTATGGTCTTGCCGGGACGCGCGCCCGTATGGACGCCGTGATCGACGGCGATCTCGCCGTTGACGAGCACGTAATCGATGCCTTCCGGGTAGACACGCGGATTTTCAAACGTATTCACATCGCGGATGCGGTTTTCGCCGAACACCACCATGTCCGCATCCATGCCGGGCATGATGAAGCCCTTGCGCTTCATGCGGAGTTTGAGCGCCGTGCTGGAGGTCATCTTGCGCACGGCCTCCTCAAGGGTGAGCAGGCGCTTTTCCCGCACGTAACGGGCGATGAACCGGGGGAAGGCCGCATAGGTACGCGGATGCGGCTTGCCGCCGCTCAGCAGGCCGTCGGTGATCAGACACATGGTCGGGTGCTTCATGCCTTCCATTACATCCTCTTCATACATGCCGTGCCCAAGCAGGCCCACGGCAAGGTTTTCCTCGATCAGCAGATCCAGCACCGCGTCCTCGGGCGACTTGCCGAGGGCCTCGCCAAGGGCCACGGCGCTTTTGCCTTCGCACCAGAGGTTCTTTTCGCTGGCGACCGAGGAGACGTAGATGTTCTCCCAGCCCATGACCTGCGAGAAATTTTCCCAGCCTTCGGTGGTGAGCATGTCCTTTTTGACCTGTTCGCGTTCCTCCGCCAAGGCTTTGAGCAGGCCGTCCGTCCCCCGGCTGTGGTACCACGGCGGAACGACGACGTGCATGAACGTGCTGTTGGCCGTATACGGATACTGGGCGATGCCGATGTCGATGCCTTCCCCGCGGGCCCGGTCGATGGTGTCGAGATGCCTGCGGGCGTTCCCCCAGTTCCTGCGCCCCCGCAGCTTGAAATGGGTCACCAGAATACGGATGCCGGTTTCGCGCCCGATGTGGATGACCTCTTCCAATGCCTCGGCCATGTGGTCGGCCTCATTGCGCATATGCACGTCGAGGATACCGTCGTAGCGGGCCGCGACTTTGGCGAGCGCGACGAGTTCTTCCGTGGACTGGTACTTGTTGGGCGTGTAGATGAGCCCCGCCGAAATGCCGCGCGCGCCTTCCTCCATGCACCGGGCCACGCTTTCTTCCATAAGGCGCAGTTCTTCGGCGGTGGGCGGCCTGTCCTCCATGCCCATGACGTCGAGGCGCACGGTGCCGAGCCCCACATAGGAACTCAGGTTGACGCTCGGTTTCGCGGCGTCGAGCGCATTGAGATAGGAGGCGAACCCGTTCCAGCCCCACGGTTTCTGGGCTACGCCGTCGAGCCCGGAAATGCTCGTGCTCCACGGCTCCTTGTTCTTGTCGCTGATGGGGGCCACCGACATGCTGTCGAGGCCTACGTTCTCTGTGGTAATCCCTTGCATGATTTTGGGCAAGGCCAACGGCTCATCTATTATCCTCAAATCCGAATGGCTGTGGCTGTCGATGAAGCCGGGGCACAGGATGTTGCCTCCGATGTCGAGCACCGTCCGGGCTTCGGGCATATCGTGGGCCGAACCCACGGCCACGATGCGCCCGTCGCGCACGCCGACGCAGCCTTTGCGCCAGGGGTTGCCCGTCCCGTCCACGATGCGGGCGTTGGTCAAGAGCAGATCCAGCATGAACGCCTCTCCTTGTCAGCCGAGCACGATGCGGCGCGCCAGCTCGTCGTCTTGTTCCGTGATGAAGGGGATGCCCGTTTCCTGAGCCGTTTCGCGGTTGGCGGCGCAGATGTCCGTGCGGTCGATGTGCTCGACGCCGAACTTGCGGGCCCCGGCCATGTGGTGCTGGAGCCCCGCGCCGAGCCGGTCGCACATCGTCCACATGGCGATGGCTCCGTAAGGGATATGCGCCATTTCGTCGGCTCCGAGGCGTTCCTTGAGGGCATGGTATCCGGCGAAGATGGTTTCGGGCGTATCGCCGATGTCGAGGACCGTCTTCGGAAGCGCCGACCACGCGCCGTGGACGCGTTCCCGGCGTTCGGGGTGCAGGGCCCCTTCGATGTTGCAGCCGAGGAAGGCCGGGATCATGAACGAGCGCGACATGCACACAGCCTTGACGTAGGGGGCGCCGAGGGCCAGCGCCTTGAACGCTTGGCTCGGCTTGGCGAGCCCGCCGCCCACGGCGAGATCGACCACCTTCTTCCCGGCGGCGGCCCGCAGGAAGGCGTAGTCATGCGCTTTGGCGTGCAGCAGGACGGAGGGGACACCCCAGTTGTCCAGCATGTCGTTGGGGCTCATGCCCGTTCCGCCGCCGGAGCCGTCGATGGTCAGGAGTTCGAAATCCAGCTCGGAGGCCACCCGTATCGCCAGCGCCAGATCGGGCATCCCGAACGCCCCGGTCTTCAGCGCCAGCCGTGCCGCGCCGTTGGCCCGGAGCTGTTCCGCCTTGGCCGCGACTTCGGCGAGCACTTCATCGGGCGTGGACAGGGCGGGATACGTGAGGCCGGTATAGCGGGTGAAGTGTTTGACGCGCCCGGCGCGGAAGGCCTCCTGTACGGCCGGATCCTCGGGATCGGGGCGCAGGCAGTAGCTGCGGCTCTTCATGAACCGAGCGTAGTCGAGATCGCGGATCAGCCCTTCGCCGTTGATGGGCTTGGCGCCTTGCCCCCATTTGATTTCGACGCACACGAAGTCGCCGTACTTGCGGGCGACGTAATCAGCCACGCCGTTGTAGGCGTCGTTGGCGTTGAGCTGGACGAACAGCGCGCCCTTGCCATTGTAATAGCGCCTGTACACGGCGATGCGGAGGTCCAGATCGGGCAGGGCGCGGATGGAGCCGTCGGGATTGAATTCGGTCTTGTTGTCCCCGCCGCCCACATTTTCCCCGATGACCAGCGGGATGCCGCACAGGGCCGCGCCCACGGCGAAGCTGTCCCAGTACTTGTCGACCACGGGATTGCGGCTCAGCGCGCCGATGAGGAACGGATAGTCGCAAGGGTACTTGGCGTTGGAGCCCACGGCCGTCGTCAGATCGGCGTCGCAATAGGCCGCGTCGCCCGTGCGGGCCTTTTCCGGGTAGAGCCCGGCCCCGCCGAAGACGCGGCCCCGGATGCGCAGGGCATTGTAGGAAACGCCCACATGCGTGGTGTTTTCGGTCCCGATGGTGGCGTTGCCGTAGTCGCGGGGCACCAGCGTCCTGCGCCCCAGAAGCGAACTCAGCCACGTTTCGCAGCGGCCCTGACAGTCCGTGCGGCAGAAGTTGCACAGCCCGGATTCGCAGGGCGTGCCGCGGTTGACCGCACCGATTTTTTCGTTGTTTTTGGAAGTAAGGCTCATGCAAGGCTCCTTATCGTAAAAGCGGTTAGGCGAAATGGCGGCGCATGGCGAACAGCGCCGGGAGTCCGCCTGTATGCAGATAGACGACATGCTGGTCCGCCGTGAACGCGCCCTTGAGGATCGCGTCGAGCAGGCCCGCCATGCTCTTTCCGGTATAGTTGGGATCAAGGATGACGCCTTCGCTCTGGGCGACGAGGCGCACGGCCTCGATCATGCCGGGATAGGGCCGGGAATAGCCCGGCCCCACGAAATCGCAGGAGAGGCGCAGCAGCCTTTCCCCGCATCTTCCGGGCAGGGAAAGCGAAGCCCAGCACTCCTCGGCGTGTTCCATGATGCGTTCACGGGCCTGCACCGGGTAGTCCGTGCCGAAGGTGTCGAAGGCGTAGAGGGGGATGTCCGGCCCGCCCGAAAGGGCAAGGGCGTGCGCACCGGCGAGGAACCCCGCCGTGGTGCCCGAACTGCCCACGGTGACGGCAATGGCGTTCGGCGTGAAGCCGCTGGCTTGCGCCTGGTCGAGCAGCTCGAAAAAGCAACGCAGGGAACCGAGCGCCCCTTCCGCCGTGGAGGAGCCGCGGGGGATGATGTAGGGATGCCGCCCTTCGGCCCTTAGCTTCTCGGCCCGGCGGCGCATGGCCGCGTCCCGGTCGGCTCCCGGCGGTACGAGGTGCACCTGAGCCCCTAAAATGCGGCAGAGCAGGATGTTCCCGGTTTCCTGATCGTCCTCGGAGAGCGGGGGATCGGTCCGCCCGAGGAACAGCTCGCAGGGGATGCCGAGGTGTGCGGCTGAGGCCGCCGTCTGTACGACCTGATTGGACTGTACCTCACCCGTGTTCAGCAGCACGTCGGCACCTTCCGCGCGGGCCTTGGCGAGCACGTGCTCCAGTTTGCGTATCTTGTTCCCTCCCGCGCCGAGGGGGGTCATGTCCTCGCGTTTGATCCAGAGCCGGGGGCATTCGATCCCTTGGGCGGAGAGGCGGGCCCGCAGCCCGTCCATCGGCATGAACGGCGTGGGCCATACGCCGAGCGGGATGCGCGGGGCCTCTTCAAGCCGTGTTCTCAATTCCATTATGTCCATACGAGATATCCTTTGGGCGGAGCGTCAAAACAGAAGCCCCGTAGGGGTCTGTACTTCCATGATCAGCGAGAAACAGCCGTACTCGACGGCGATGAGGAGCAGCGAATAGGCCAGTACCGAACCGATGCCCCGCAAGTCGGCCTTGCGCCCGGAGAGCCAGAACGTGCCGTAGGCGGTCATGGCGACGATGCAGAGGAACGTGGCGGCGTAGAAGCCGAGAGGTTCGATGAGCAGATAGCCGACGCCCATGAGCCCGAGGTACAGGCAGATGCTCCAGTAGCAGCCCGGACGCACGGTTTCCGGCTTCCGCGCCGTGCCGGAAAAGATCTGCATCAGCATGATGAAGATCCCCAGGCCGACGATGGAGGCGTACACGGCCTGCGGGAAATAGCCGGAAATGCCTTCGATGGCGTAGGATTGGCGCAGGAGGACAGCCCCGCCGACGGTGATCGCAAGGACGACCCAAAAGTCGTAGCGGCGCAGGCACGCTCCGGACGGGCGCAGGCTGGAGAGGGCGATGCCCTTGCCCTGCTTGCGGTGGTTCAGCCAGAGCGGGATGACGATGGCGAGGATGCACGCGGCCATGAATACGGCGGCGAGGGGCGAGAAGACCAGCAGATCGGCGAGCGAGTCCTCCGCCTGCGTGCGGTAGAGGGTCACGATGAGGTTTTCTTCGATGATCCGCCCGAGCACCAGCCCGAGGGCGATGCCTGCGGGCATGATCTTCGCCTTGAGCAGCAGATAGGCGATGCCGCCCGACAGGATCATGAGCAGGACGTCGAACATGCTGTTGCGCAGGGCATAGGCCCCGAGGAACGAGATGGAGATGACAGCCGGGATGATCAGCAGCTTGGGCACATCGAGGATACGCGTGCACACGCGGACCAGCAGGTAGCCGATGAGCAGCATCCCGATGTTGGCGATGATCATGCTCACGATGAAGGCGTAGGCGATCTCGGGGTTCTTTTCCATGAGCTGCGGGCCGGGCGTCAGCCCCTGTGCCATGAGCCCGCCGGCGAGGACGGCGGCCGCCGCGCTGCCGGGGATGCCGAGGGAGAGCAGGGGGACCAGCGAACCGCCCACGCTCGCGTTGTTGGCGCTTTCCGGCACGAGGATGCCTTCCACGGCGCCCTTGCCGTAGCGGTCGGGGTCCTTGTCCCACCGCTTGGCCTCATTGTAGGAGACGAGCGCAGCCACGCTGCCCCCCGCACCGGGGAGCGCGCCGATGAAGGTCCCGATGGCCGAGGCCACGGAGAGCAGCTTCAAATGTCTGAGGATATCGGTGACGGCGAGCTTGAAGGCGTGCGCCTGCCGCTCCATCTTGACGATATACTTCTCGTCGGATTCCAGCATGACGAACATCTGGGAGAGCGAGAACAGGCCGATCATGAGGGCGACCATGTCGAGGCCCTGAACCAGATCGAAACAGCCGAAGGTGAACCGGGGCATACCCATCACAGGGTCAAGGCCCACCGTGCACAGGGCCAGCCCGATGGCTCCGCCGAGCAGCCCCTTGGCGATATTGCCGGGGAACATCGCCGCCAGCGTGGACAGGCCGAACAGTCCCATCCAGAAAAAGGCCTCGGAGCCGAACTTCAGGGCCATGACGGACAGCGGCTCAAAGAACAGCATGAGTACGACGGTCCCGAAAATGCCGCCGAGGACCGAAGCGATCAGGGCGATGTAACAAGCTTCCTCGGCCCTGCCCTGCATGACCAGCGGATAGCCGTCCAGCGAGGTGGCGATGGACCCCGGCGTTCCCGGCGTATTGATGAGGATGGCGGCGTTGGCCCCGCCGTACATGGCCCCGCAGAACACGCCGCCGAGCCCGATAAGCGCCATGTCCGGGGGCATGGAAAAGGTGAAGGGGACAAACAGGGCCACGGCCGTTACGGTGGTGATGCCGGGAAGCATACCGCCGACGATGCCGACGACGAGCCCGATGAACATCACCAGCAGATTCATGGGGAGCACGGCGCTCGCCGCGCCCCGCACAATATACTCAAGCATGGAAGGGACTGCATCCATGGGACGTCTCTCAGGAAAGAAGGTGGATCCGGAAGCGGCCCAAAGCCGCTCCGCCGGGCTGGCTACTTGCTCTGCGTCTTCTGATAGAACTCGACCATGGCGCGGCCTTCCTTTTCGTACTCTTCAAACATCTTGCGCAATTCTTCGCCGGACTTCCATGCGACCACGGTTCCTGCGTTTTCATAGCGCGCGATCACTTCAGGGTTGGAAAGGATGGTCTTGAAGGTGTCTTCGAGGATCGTGCGCTTTTCGGCGGGCACGCCCTTGGGAGCGGCGATGTAGCGGCCCACGGCGCTGTTGATGTCGTACCCCACCTCCTTCATGGTGGGCGCGCCGGGGAAGCGCTTGCTGCGTTCGGGCGCGAACACGGCGAGTATCTTCATCTTGCTGATGGAGCCGGAAACACCCCCGGAAGGGACGATGGCGGCGTCGACCTGTCCGCCGAGGAGCGCGGGAGCGACCTTGCCCGCGCCGTCGATGGGCACATGGTTGAAAGGCACGCCGTCGGCCTTCAGGCGCAGGGCGGGGATATGCGTGGGGCCCATGATTTCGCAGATGCCGAGGTTGATCCTGCCGGGCTCGGACTTGGCGCGCTCAATGAGTTCCTTGGCGCTGGAAACGGGGCTGTCGGCGCGGACGGCCAGATAGACTTCCTCAAGGCAGAGCAGGGAGATGAAATCGAAACTGTCCAACGTGTACCCGGCGCGGCCGGTGATGATGTCGAGCATGAGCAGGGGATAGGAGTGGATGCCGATGGTGTACCCGTCCGGCTTTTGGCGGCTGAGCTCCACCATACCGATAAGCCCGGTGCCGCCGGGTTTGTAGATGAAGGAAAGGGGCTGGCCGACCACTTCCTTGAAATCCTTTTCGAGAAGGCGGGCGCCTTGCTCTCCGCCGCCTCCCGGATTGAAGGGGACGATGATCTTGATGCTCTTGTCCGGATAGGTTCCGGCATGGGCGAAGGCCGTCAGGGAAAGGGCCACGAAAACCGTCAGCAGGAAGGCAAAACAACGCTTCATGGGGAGGCTCCTTTGACTGGTTTGAGCCGTACGCGCAACGGGTTGCGTCCGGCGGCGGTATCCTGTTCCCTTTTGAACAAGCAGAAACCGTGCCAAGGCCCTCCCGGGAACCGATTGCATGATATATTGTATGTTTATGAGTTTATTGACAATCAGATAATCGGGCGTGTAGATCCATAATTGAGCAAATGATGCTCAATTTTGAGCATCATTTCCCCGTACCCCTTCAAATCAAAGGCCGTTTTTGCCATGCAGGAGCCGAATGTGAAACAGGAATACCGGATTGCGGCGCTTGTCCATTCCAAGCTCGTCGCCGATATCGTATACCGGGAAACGCTGCTTCTCGGGTGGAACATATCCATTGAGGTGACCAGCTACGAGACGGCGCTCGAAGACGCACGGCGCCTGTTCGAAGAGGGATACGAAGTCCTGCTGTGCCACGGCGGGTTCCGTGAGGCCGTCTTCAAAAAATTCGGACGCCGCACGGTCTTCGTCGAGCGTTCGGAGATCGACATCATCAAAGGCTTGAGCCGGGCCAGGAAGCTTTCGGATACGGTGGCCCTCACCGCGCACATCAACGAGGCCCGCGACATCGAGTTCATGGAATCCCTGCTTGGTATGCGCATTATCCCGGTCCGTTACGACACTAAGGAAGAACTCGAGGAACGGATCAGGGAAACGATGGCGCGCGGCGTTCGGGTTTTCGTGGGCGGGGGCGGGACGGCGCGGATCGTCAGCCGCCTCGGCGGGCAGATTTTTCTGGACGAGCCGCAGCCCGTGAATATCCGCAACGCGGTGAGCCGGGCCATTACCATAGCCGAAAACATGCGCATGGAGCAGACGAACCGCTCCAACATCCAGGCCATGCTTCACTACTCGAAAGAGGGCGTGATCTGCCTCAGTGCGCAGCGGGACATCGTTTTCCACAATGCGCAGGCGCTCAAGCTGCTGCGCGTGGAGGCCCCGCATGAGCTTGCCCGCTTCTTCCCGCCGCTCTTTCTCGATGAAGTGCTGGAACACTCTTCCCCGTTCATAGACCGGGTGGTGACCATCAACGGCAGGCAGCTGCTCATCAACACGTTCCCACTGGCCATGTCGTCGTCGACGACGGGCGCGGTCTGCTTCATCCATGATGTGCAGAACCTCCAGAAAATCAACCGGAAGATCGACACGGATCTCCATTCACGCGGGCTCGTGGCCAACTACACGGCACGGGACATCATCGGCAAGTCGGCCAGCGTCGTGAAGCTGAAAGAAAACATCGCCCGCTACGCGCCCACGGACATCTCGGTCTACATCCACGGCGAAACGGGCACCGGCAAGGAGCTTGTCGCACACGCCCTGCACGCCGCCAGCAAACGGGCCAAGCAGCCTTTTGTGGTGGTCAACTGCGCGGCCCTGCCGGACCCGCTGCTGGAAAGCGAACTGTTCGGCTATGAGGAGGGGGCTTTTACCGGGGCCAAGCGCGGCGGCAAAGCGGGGCTTTTCGAACTGGCGAACGGCGGCACCCTCTTTTTTGACGAGATCGGGGACATGAGCCATGCTGTGCAGCTCCGCCTCCTGCGCGTGCTGGATGCAAAGGAAGTCATGCACGTAGGGGGCGATCGCTTCATTCCCGTCAACGTGCGGGTCATCTGCGCCTCGCACAAGCAGCTGCTGGATCTGGTCAAGGCGGGCTCGTTCAGGCTGGATCTGTATTTCCGTCTGGCGGGCGTCTGCCTTGAAGTCGCCCCCCTGCGGGATCGTTTGGAAGACGTGCCGCTCCTCATCGCCAACGTCCTCAAACGGTATGGGAAAAACGCCTCCGTTGTCACCCCGGCCATTCTGGATGCCATCCGGCGCTATTCCTGGCCGGGGAACATCCGCGAACTCATGTCGGTCATGGAAAGCTACCTTGTCCTGCTCGGGGACAACAGTTCCAGCCTCGCCTGTTTTGAGGAGATATTCCGCCATCGCAACCAGTTCTTCGACAAGGCCCCGCAGGGGGGGACGCTGGGGGAACAGCTTGCCGCGTACCGTCTGGAGATTGTCCGCAAGGAGATGCGGCGCTGTGCGGGCGACCGCAGAAAAGCGGCCAGGGCTTTGGGAATCAGTTACAGCAGCCTGAGGCGGGTTCTCGAAGCGGACGCCGCGAAGGACTTATCCGTTCAGGATTGAAGCCGGAGGGGTATTGGGAGGCTGCCCTTCGGGCGCCACGGACGCCGGCCTCTCAGCTCCACCGTGTTGTTTACGGTTCTGTTGAGCGTTTCATCGGTATCCTGATCGAGCATTTTGCAGGTGCATTCCCAACCTGGCTTGCACCGGTACAGGTAAAGGTTCTGCCAATCTCCGACAAATACGCAGATTACGGTAAGAAGGTTCTGGACGCCCTTCACGAGGCAGGCATCCGCGCAGAGATGGATACCCGTTCCGAGAAGATTGGATATAAGATCCGTGAGGCACAGGGACAGAAGATTCCATACATGCTGATCGCCGGAGCAAAAGAGGAAGAGGCAGGTCTTGTATCTGTCAGAAGCCGTTTTGCAGGTGATGAAGGCCAGAGAAGCCTGGAGCAGTTTATCGCAGATATCAAAGAAGAAATCGCAGGCCGCGTTAACCGCCCGGTTACTGTTGAAACAAAAGAAAATAAATAAGGTAGGTGTCAAAAAAATTGACACCTATGATACCAGATTGCTCCGTACTTTGTACTCCCGCAATCTTCAAAACATTCGTACTCCGCTCATTTTTCTTCGAAAAATGGCTACTTACTCATGCTTTTGGCGGGCCAAAAGGTCAAAACTTCTCCTGCAGGCAAGCCTGCGTCGAAGTTCCGGCCTTTTTTCCCTTGGTAATCTCTCTCATACCAGGTTGCTCCGCA
>OODS01001824.1_pt1 | contig 13097 bp, 10 predicted proteins | sample 1671531 | NCBI WGS metagenome assembly OODS01 (sample SAMN06348166, study PRJEB24527) | human gut metagenome | biome: human gut; feature: ankylosing spondylitis patient; material: feces | host: Homo sapiens | place: China | collected 2015-10 | reverse complement strand
GGCTGGAGGGCAAAAATCCCATCAGCGAAGCTGATCTGGAATGGATTTTTGCGTGTAACTATGAAGGTACTGAATAGTTACAATTATGTAAACCGATTTGCCGCACATTCCTCTATATCAATGGCTGTGTGGCAGGTCAGAGCAGAAAAATATTGTCATTCTGCACTCCGGGTGGTATGATGTAGTGCGGAAATGCCGAAAAATGGCGGAAATACAGCGGCTGATCCGGAAAAAGCATATGCTTTTACTCCGGAAATGAAACGGACATATGCCGAAAGAGAAAACAAGCACAGCCGTAAATTTATAAAAAGGTGAGGTAAAAGACTATGGGAAAGATCAAAGTTTCTTCCTGTGAAACAGATGGAATGGTAATCGAAGGCCTTCATGTGATCGAGCCGACCGTATTCAACGACGAGCGCGGATATTTTATGGAGACATACAACCAGAATGACTTCAAAGAGGCAGGACTCAATATGGTTTTCGTACAGGATAACCAGTCGATGTCCGTAAAGGGTGTACTCCGCGGCCTTCACTTCCAGAAACAGTTCCCGCAGGGCAAGCTTGTCCGTGCGGTACGCGGAACCGTGTTCGATGTAGCGGTTGACTTAAGAACACACTCCAAGACATACGGCAAGTGGTTCGGCGTTGAGCTTTCTGCGGAGAATAAGAAACAGTTCTATATTCCGGAAGGCTTTGCCCACGGCTTTGTCGTTCTTTCCGATGAAGCAGAGTTTGCTTACAAGTGTACCGATTTCTATCATCCGGGTGACGAGGGCGGACTTGCATGGAACGATGAGACCATCGGCGTAAAGTGGCCGATCACGCCGGATATGCAGCTCATCATCTCTGAGAAAGACCAGAAATGGCCGGGATTTAAAGAGATCTTCAAGTTTGATCGTTAGTAATTAGCAGTGCGGCGCCAAATGCGGCAAGATGTGTCGCAAACTTGTTTGCGTAGGCATCTTTCCGCATTTAGCGACATAGGGCGCTGCCAGGAACTGCATCAATAGAAAGGTTGTAAAAGCGTGAATTATTTGACTTCATTACTGAAGGAGCTGGTGGCAAAAAGAAAACTGATCTGGGAGCTTTCCAAGGCAGATTTCAGAAAACGTTTTGTCGGCTCCTATTTTGGCGTTGTCTGGATGTTCATCCAGCCGATCGTCACCGTCCTGATCTACTGGCTCATCTTCGGTCCGATCGGATTCAAGAGTGCGCCGCCGGTGCCGAACGCCTCGTACGTCCAGTGGCTGATTCCGGGCATCGCCCCGTGGTTCTTCTTCTCTGAAGCCTTGAACTGCGGAACGGGATGCCTTCAGGAGTACAATTATCTGGTAAAAAAAGTAGTATTCAAAGTGGAGATCCTGCCGGTGATCAAGCTGATCTCCTGTCTGTTTGTGCATGTATTTTTCGTCCTGATCATGTTCTTCGTGTTCCTGATCAGCGGCAAAAAACCGGAACTTTCCTGGATCCAGATCATTTATTACTCCTTTGCCACATCCATGTACGCTCTGGCGCTCACGTACCTTACGAGTGCGATCCAGGTATTCTTTAAGGATATGGCACAGATCGTCAGCATCTGCCTGCAGTTCGGCATGTGGCTGACCCCGATCATGTACAGTGAACAGTTATTCTTAGATAAGGGCTTGACGATGGCTCCGATGATCCTGAAACTGAACCCGTTTTATTATATCGCGGCGGGATACCGTGACAGCATGCTGACGGGAGACTGGTTCTTCATGCGTCCGACACTGACCGTGTATTTCTGGGCAGTGACCCTGATCACCATGTTAGTGGGACTCAAAGTATTCAAGCGGCTCCGTCCGCATTTCTCAGATGTATTGTAGGAGGAAACCATGTCTGCCAATGCGATTACAGTAAAAGACGTGACGAAGGTGTACAGGCTCTACGACAAGCCGATCGATCGACTGAAAGAGTCTTTAAGCCCGACACATAAAAGCTATCACAAGGATTTCTATGCCTTAAATGGTCTCTCCTTCAATGTAGAAAAGGGTCAGACCGTGGGCATTATCGGAACGAACGGTTCCGGAAAATCAACGATCTTAAAGATCATCACCGGCGTCCTCACACCGACCACCGGTCAGGTGGACGTGGAGGGAAAGATCTCCGCGCTTCTGGAACTTGGAGCCGGGTTCAATATGGACTACACCGGAATTGAAAATATCTATATGAACGGCACCATGATGGGGTATTCTCGGAAAGAGATGGATGAAAAGCTGCAGGATATTCTGGATTTTGCGGATATCGGCGATTTTGTCTATCAGCCGGTAAAGACCTACTCCAGCGGTATGTTCGTCCGTTTGGCATTTGCGCTTAACATTAACGTGGAGCCGGAGATCCTGATCGTCGACGAGGCCCTGTCCGTCGGAGACGTATTCTTTCAGGCAAAATGTTACCGGAAGATGGAGGAGATCAAGCAGAGGGGAACAACGATCCTCATGGTTACCCACGATATGGGCAGTATCATCAAATACTGCGATAAGGTCGTTCTCTTAAACAAGGGCGAGTTCATCGCGGAAGGTGAGCCGGGCCATATGGTGGATCTCTATAAGAAGATCCTGGCAAACCAGCTGGATTCCTTAAAGGAAGAGCTGGAGAGCGACTATTCCGGCGGTATGCTGGGCGAAGAAAAGAACGTGAAGGCTGAGAAAGCCCATTCCGATGGATCCCTCATGAAGGATAAGATCACCATCAACACTGACCGAACCGAGTATGGAGACGGACGGGCAGAGATCTTTGATCTGGGGCTTTTTGACGCGAGAGGAAACCTCACAAATCTCCTGCTAAAGGGAGAGATGTTCACGATCAAGGAGCGGATCCGCTTCCATGCGCCGATCAAGTGTCCGATCTTTACCTATACGATCCGTGACAAGAAGGGAACGGATCTCACCGGAACGAACACCATGTATGAGGGCTGTGACATCAAACCGGTGGGAGACGGCGATGTCTACGATGTTTCCTTTACCCAGAAGATGACACTGCAGGGCGGCGAGTATCTTCTCTCCATGAGCTGTACAGGCTTTGAGGGTGAGGAACATGTGGTATACCACCGTCTGTACAATATCGCAAACCTTACGGTGATCTCCAATAAGAATACGGTCGGTGTGTATGACATGGAATCGGAAGTGGAGACATCGTTGACAAAAGCATAAGACCAGAACATGGCATTTTGACAGCAGGATCTGTCTGAAAAGACCGGCAGGATCCGGGAAAAATGTCTGTGACACATAGCGGGAGAAAAAGATGAAGGATTACAGTTATGAACTTCTTGACCTGCTCGAAAAGTATAAAGGAGATGCGGAGGCGGCACTGCGGGGAGAAACAAGCCCGTGGTGTCTCTACGCATTTTCTCCGTTAAGGGAAAATCTTTTCGAGTGGCTGGAAATGAAAAAAAATGACCGGGTTCTCCAGGTCGGATCCGACTACGGTTCCTGTACCGGGCTCTTTTCGGAGCGCGCCGGTGAGGTGGTCGTTCTGGATCAGCGGGACGAGAATCTGGAGGTGAACCGGAGAAGACATGGAGAAAAGGGAAACCTCTGCCTGATCCGCGGGGAACTTCCGAAGGCAGATGCAGAGTCTCTTGGGTGGAAAGAGTACAAGGGAAAAGAACGTGCAGCAGAGGAGCTGGATGCGCTCTATAAAGCTGGATTCGACTACGTGATTCTGCCGTCCATGCTTTCCGCGACAGAGAAAAGCGGGGCAGCGGATCTGCTGGAAAGAGCGGCATCCCTTGTGAGACCGGGAGGAAAACTCTTAGCAGCGGCTGAGAATGAGTCCGGCGTCCGCTATTTCATGGGAGCGGAACCATTTGAGCACTCCTTCCTAGAGGTGGAGTTCCGCGGCCTGTTTGAGGACTTAAAAGAGAAATTTGGCGGAACCGCAATGCTCTACTACCCGGTTCCGGATTACCGTTATCCGGTAACTCTCTATTCCGATGACTATCTCCCACAGACCGGCGATGTGACGAATATCTCCGCCCGTCTTGACGGTCCGGGACTCTGGTTCGGAAACGAGGAGAAAGCCATGGCGAACGCATGCAGAAATGGAGATTTCGCGAAGTTCACGAACTCATTTCTTGGCATGTGGGAAAAGGGGAAGGCATGAGACAGATTTTATTTGTAAAATACAACCGGACCAGAGCGGAGCAGTTCCAGTTAAAAACGGAGATCGTGCGCGAGGACGGAGTTCTCACTGTCGAGAAGACAGCTCTCACGAAAGCCGGCGAGGCGCATATCCGCTCATTCGGGGAAAAATATGAGAAGATCCGCGATCTGAATCCGGCCGTCCGCTTTTTAAAACCGGAGTGGAAAAAGGATCAGAAGACGGTTTCTTTCCAGTACTTAAACGGTAAGACCGTAGGGGACGCCCTGGGCGAGGCGATCGTCATGGGGGAAGTTCCGTATCAGGAACTTGAGAAGGTGATGAACGTCCTGTTCCCGGAAGACCCTGACGAGAAGAAATTTGAGGCAACGCCGGAATTTGAGGCGGTATTCGGGAAAGTCCCGGAGATCAGCGATCAGGCGGTTTCCGTGTCCAACGTGGACGGACTCTTCGAGAACCTTATGGTCCCGGAAAATGAGAACTGTATCTACGGGATCGACTACGAGTGGGTATTTGACTTCCCGATCCCGGAGAAATTCTTAAAATACCGCAATCTCTTATATTTCTACAGACGTTATGAGAAGGTGCTGAACGTTAAAGAAGAGGACCTATACGCGCATTTTGGGATTACAGCGGAAGAGCAGGCTGTTTTTGACGGAATGGAAAAGGCGTTCCAGTCCTATGTCCATGATGCCGGTTCCTTCGGTTACATGAAGCAGTATGAGCAGCCGACAAAGACGGTCGAGTTCCTTTTAGACCGTGAGAGCGAGCTCTACAAGGTAAAAGACTGGTGTGAGAATTTAAAGCAGGAGATCTCCGAGAAAGATGTCACGATCATGAAACAGCAGGAGGTCCAGCGCCTCACCAACAATCATGTGACGAATCTTGAGAACATCATCACAAGTCTCAGAAGCGAGAATGCGAGAATGGCGGGAGACCTGCAGTATCTGTCGAAACATGAGGCGATCATGTGGAAAATTCTCCGGAAATGCCATCACGCTGTGGATAAAGTCATGCCGAAGGGCACGAGAAAGAGAAAGATCGCAGGATATTTCAAGAATACCGTCTTCCATCCGGGAAAATACGGAAAGCTGTATTTCACGAAGGACGGACGAAACAGGATCCGTGGAGATTTCAAGATCGGCGCCGGTTACCTGGAACACGGAAAGCTGCACTTTGACTATGTGGAGCATCCGACCGTTTCCATCGTGATCCCGGTCTACAACCAGATCCACTACACATATGCCTGCCTGCTCTCAATCCTGGAGAACACGAAGGATGTGACTTACGAGATCATCATTGCGGATGACGTGTCCACGGATGCGACAAAGGAACTCTCCCTGTACGCGGAGAATCTCGTGATCTGCAGAAACAAGACAAACCAGGGATTTTTAAGAAACTGCAACCAGGCTGCGAAGGCGGCCCGCGGCAAGTATGTCATGTTCTTAAACAATGACACCCAGGTAACACCGGGCTGGCTTTCCTCCCTTGTGAACCTGATCGAGTCGGATCCGACGATCGGAATGGTCGGTTCCAAGCTCGTGTACCCGGACGGACGTCTTCAGGAAGCTGGAGGAATTATCTGGAGCGATGGTTCCGGCTGGAATTATGGCCGTCTCGATGATCCGGAGAAACCGGAGTACAACTACGTGAAGGATGTGGACTACATCTCCGGCGCGGCGATCCTGCTCTCGACGGATCTCTGGAAGCAGATCGGTGGCTTTGATGAGCTGTTTGCACCGGCATACTGTGAGGACTCCGATCTTGCATTTGAGGTGAGAAAAGCCGGATACCGCGTGGTCTACCAGCCGTTATCGAAGGTCATCCACTTTGAGGGCGTCTCCAACGGTACCGATGTCAACGGAACCGGTCTGAAGCGCTACCAGGTGGAGAACAGCAGAAAATTAAAAGAGAAGTGGGCGGAGGAGTTCAAAAAGCAGTCTGTCAACACAGGCAATCCGAACCCGTTCCGTGCCCGTGAGAGAAGCCAGAAGAAGCCGGTGATCCTTGTTGTGGACCATTATGTCCCGACGTTTGACAAGGATGCAGGTTCCAAGACGACCTATCAGTACCTGAAAATGTTCGTGAAGATGGGATATTCCGTGAAATTCCTCGGAGACAACTTCCTTCACGAGGAGCCGTACTCGACGACACTCCAGCAGATGGGCGTGGAGATCTTATACGGACCGGGATACCAGGCAGGAATCTGGGACTGGCTGACAAAGAATAAGGACGAGATCGATTTTGCGTACCTGAACCGTCCGCATATCGCGATCAAATATATTGACTTTATCAAGAAGAACACCAATATCAAGGTGATCTACTACGGACATGACCTGCATTTCTTAAGAGAATACCGGGAGTATGAGCTCACCGGCGATATCCAGAAAAAGCGGGAGTCCGATTACTGGAAATCCATCGAGTTCTCCCTGATGGAGAAGGCGGCGGTATCCTACTATCCGTCTTACGTGGAGGAAGAAGCAATCCATGCGATCCATCCGGAGTACAAGATCAGGGCGATCACTGCCTATGTCTACGAGAAGTTCCTGGAGAATATCGACAAGGACTTCGAAAAGAGGGAAGGACTGCTGTTTGTCGGTGGATTCGCGCATCCGCCGAATGCTGACGCGGTTCTCTGGTTCGCAAAGGAGATCTTCCCGCTGATCAGACAGAAGCTTGATGTGAACTTCTATGTTGTCGGATCCAAGGTGACAGATGAGATCAAGGCGCTTGAGCAGCCGGGAAGCGGCATCATCGTCAAGGGTTTCGTCACAGAGGAAGAGCTTGCATCTCTCTATGCGACATCCCGGATCGTTGTGGTTCCGCTGCGTTACGGTGCCGGAGTCAAGGGAAAGGTTGTCGAGGCGGTCTATAATGGATCGGCCATCGTCACTACTTCCATCGGTTCCGAGGGAATCCCGGAGGCGGAACGCGTCATGAAGGTCGCTGACGGACCGGAGGCGTTTGCCGATGAGGTTGTCAAGATGTACCAGGATCCGGCGGAGTGTCGCAGAATGTGCGAGGAGACGCAGAAGTATATTCGTGAGTATTTCAGTGTCGAGGCAGCGTGGAAGGTCATTGAAGGAGATTTTACGCCGGAGAAGAAACGGTAAGAGTTTTCTGATCGCACGAATGTGGAAGTGTTTCACGATTTCTGCGTTTACAATTCTGAAAAACATGGATAGGAAGGAAAAAATCCCATCGGCAAAGCCGATTCGGAATGCATTTTTGCTTGTAACTTGCCATACATCTGAAGGGAAGCTCCGTGGGGAGGCTCTTGTAGGTGTGAGGGTACTGAACAGTTACGTTTATTCATGAATCGAATATTGCATCATACGATTCTGCCGGGACTTTCGTTCCCGGCAGTCTGTATATGCAGAGAAATTTTCCGGCGAAGCGATCTGGGCGGGATGCAGATGGACCGATCATTGGGAATGGCTGCAATGCAGCAAAAAAGGAGAATATAGTGGAAATAAACAATATTCATGAAAATTCTAATAATTACAACAAATATACAAAGGATAGTAGCGATGAGGCGAAGTCCGCGGGAAAGGCGGAGACGATTCTTCGTGCGATGACTGCGGATGATCTTCCGGCGGTGGAACGGATCGAACAGACTTGTTTTTCCGATGCATGGTCGGAGAAGCTTCTCTCCGATATGCTGGAGAGCGAGTGGGACGAGGCCTGGGTGCTTGCGGACGAGAAGAATTCCGTGATCGGGTATGCGAATTTCCGGTTTCTCGCAGGGGAAGGGGAGCTTATGAGGATCGCTGTGCTTCCGGAATACAGGGGACATGGGGAGTCAAAGAAACTCATGGATCGTCTGGAAATCTCTTCAAGGGAGAAGGAGGCACCGGATTTGACTCTGGAGGTGCGTGCCGGGAACACGCCTGCGATAAACCTTTATAAATTCTATGGTTTTCAGGCGGAGGCTGTTCGGAAGAATTATTATCATGATCCGGTGGAGGACGCGCTCATCATGTGGAGACGGCCGGTTCCATCGATTCCCACTTAAAATCATGATTTTTTCCGCTATACTGTAGGGGACTCCGGGGGAACCGGGGATGATGAAGGCGGAGGAAAAGAGAAATATGAGAAAATACGGAAAAGACGGTCGGTTGGAGAGCGTGATCTGCAACAGGTGCGGAAGGAAGTTGGCAGTGAGGAATGGGATCGTGCGGGAAGGCGTGTTTTCGTCGGATCATGCGTGGGATTTCTTTTCGGAGAAGGATGGGGAGGTTCACCATTTTGATCTGTGTGAGGAGTGCTATGATGAGGTGACGGGGGAGTTCCGGGTTGCGGTGGAGGTGGAGGAGGAAATCGAGATGCTGTAAAAGGATCAAGGCGGGCGGCTGGAGAGGTTGCCTGCCTTTTTTGTTGGTGGGGGGTACGCGGTGAGCTTCCGCTCAGGAGTGCTGGGGATGCGGGGATGGTTCCACTAAGCTTGCGGATGGCTGCTAAGGGCGGAGGACAGGAACACAACTCGCTGCGCTCAGACAAGTGTCCCCTGTCCTCCAACGCATCCGTCCGCGAGCCAAGTGGAACCAGATCCCCGGATCAATGCACTCCTGATCGGAAGCTCACCGCTGTGTATTGCAGATGGGACGCTCGCGCGGGGCGCATCGCTGAGGAATGCAGATGGGACGCTCGTGGCGGGCACATCGATGGGAGTATAAGGTGTCTTTCGATGGTTTCTTTCCTGAGGAATAAGGGCTGCATCTCTTGCATATGACTGGCGCTTTATGGTATGATACGTGCAGACTTGATAAATTTAGTATCAAAGGGGACAAAAGTTTTTTTGACCCCGCCATTATGATAGAATGCAGAGGAAATTACATGTTAGATATCTGTTTACTGGGGACCGGGGGCATGCAGCCGCTGCCGTATCGTTGGCTGACGTCTATGATGGCGCGCTGTGACGGCAGTAATCTGTTGATTGACTGCGGCGAGGGGACCCAGATTGCTTTGAAGGAAAAGGGATGGAGTCCGAAACCGGTGGACGTGATCTGTTTTACGCATTATCATGCGGACCATATCAGTGGGCTTCCGGGTTTTCTTTTGACGATGGGAAATGCGGAGCGGACGGAGCCGGTGCTTCTTGTGGGTCCGAAGGGGCTGGAGCGGGTTGTCGGCGCGCTCCGGACGATCGCGCCGGAGCTTCCGTTTCCGCTTGTGTTTAAGGAGCTCACGGAGCCGAGGGAGAAGTTCCAGGCGGGGCCGTATGTGGTCGATGCGTTTCGTGTGAATCACCGTGTTACCTGCTACGGCTACCGTATCACGATCCCGAGGAACGGCAAGTTTGATGTGGAGCGGGCGAGAGCGCAGGAGATCCCGCAGAAGTTCTGGAGCAGACTCCAGAAGGGCGAGACGATCGAGCATGAGGGACGGACCCTGACGCCGGATATGGTGTTGGGCGAGAAGCGCCGCGGGATTTCTGTGACTTACACGACTGACACGCGCCCGGTCCCGGCGATCGCGGAATATGCTGCGGATAATGATCTTTTTATCTGTGAGGGCATGTACGGCGAGAAGGAGAAGATCGCGAATGCGCGGGAGAATAAGCACATGATGTTCCAGGAGGCAGCGAAGCTCGGAAAGGAAGCGAATCCGAGGGAGATGTGGCTGACGCATTACAGCCCGTCGTTGATGCATCCGGAGGAGTATTTGAATGAGATCAGGGAGATTTTCCCGAAGATCAAGACCGCCCGCGATGGCTGGTCTGCAGAACTTGGATTTGACGAGGATTAGAAAATGAAGATACACAGTGTTGAAGAAGACGTATATATACTTGCAATCGAGAGCTCCTGTGACGAGACGGCAGCTTCCGTCGTAAAGAATGGACGTGAGGTGCTGTCCAACGTGATCTCATCCCAGATCGCGCTCCACACGCTCTATGGCGGCGTAGTGCCGGAGATCGCATCGAGAAAGCATATTGAGAAGGTAAACCAGGTGGTTCAGGCTGCCCTTGATGAGGCGCATATGACTCTGGGCGAGATCACGGCGATCGCGGTGACTTACGGTCCGGGTCTTGTGGGTGCTCTTCTTGTCGGAGTTGCGGCTGCGAAGGCGATCGCCTATGCGGCAAAGAAACCGCTGGTCCCGGTCCATCACATCGAGGGACATGTTTCCGCGAACTTTATCGAGCATCCGGATCTGGAGCCGCCGTTTGTCTGCGAGATCGTGTCCGGCGGACATACCCACCTTGTGATCGTAAAGGATTACGGCGAGTTTGAGATCATCGGACGCACGATGGATGACGCGGCCGGAGAGGCTTTCGATAAGGTTGCCCGCGCGGTCGGACTCGGATATCCGGGCGGACCGAAGGTTGACAAGGCGGCAAAAGAGGGAAATCCGCATGCCATGGAGTTCCCGCGTGCGAAGGTTGGCGGATCCCAGTATGATTTCAGCTTCAGTGGTATGAAATCCGCTGTCTTAAACTATATCAACCAGGCGGAGATGAAGGGCGAGACGATCAATGTCCCGGATCTCTGTGCTTCGTTCCAGAACGCAGTGGTGGATGTTCTTGTGAGCCGCGCGATCGCTGCAACAAAGGAATTTGGCTATAAGAAGCTTGCGATCGCGGGAGGTGTCGCATCGAACTCTGCCCTCCGTGCCGGAATGAAAGCGGCATGTGAGAAAGCCGGGATCGAGTTTTACTATCCGTCACCGATCTTCTGTACCGACAATGCGGCGATGATCGGCGCGGCCGGATATTATGAATACATCAACGGAGTGCGCGCAGGCTGGGATCTGAATGCGGTTCCGAACCTGAAACTGGGAGAACGGTAATGGAACAGGTAAAAAAGGCTGCGATCGTTCTGGCGGCCGGTCATGGAAAACGGATGCACAGCAAGGTGGCGAAACAGTATCTGCTCTTAAACGGAGAGCCGGTGCTGGTCCATGCCCTGCGTGCGTTTGAGATGAGCGGGATGGATACGATCATCCTGGTGACCGGGGCGGACGAGGTGGAATTCTGCAGGAAGGATATCGTGGAGGCCTATGGGTTTTCCAGCGTGAAACAGGTCGTGCCGGGCGGAAAAGAGCGGTATGACTCTGTCTGGAACGGTCTCTGCGCTTTGAAGGCAGCAGGATTCCCGGAAGATGGGATCGTCCTGATTCATGATGGGGCGAGACCGCTTGTGGACGGGGAGATCATTGCGCGCGCAGTGGATGGCGCCTGCAGCTATTCTGCCTGCGTGGCAGCGATGCCGGTAAAGGATACGATCAAAGTGGCGGACGCGGACGGATTTTCCGAGAGCACCCCGGACCGCAGCACCCTGTGGCAGATCCAGACCCCGCAGGCATTCCGGTTTGAGCTGATCTATCGTGCGTATGAGAAGATCTTCGCACCGGGGGCAGACCGCAGCCATATCACGGACGACGCGATGGTGGTAGAGCTGATGACGGATACAAAGGTAAAATTCGTGGAAGGCAGCTATTCTAATATTAAAGTGACGACTCCGGAGGATATGGTGATCGCGGAGGCACTTCTGTACAAGGGAGAAAAACATGTCAGTTTTTGATTTTAATGCGGAAGCAAAAGAAGAGAGAAAGAACGCGAAATGCACATTTACGTTATTTCGTTCCAATGAGACCACGGCAACTCCGGAACATCCGATCCTGGTCCTGGACAACCGGGAAAAACAGTGGGAGCACCATTCCAAAGGTGTGTTTACGAACCCGGTACGGGAGACGGCCTTTGAATTTGAGGATGAAGACGGCAGAACACACAGCGCCGATATCTTAAAAATAGACGCGCGTTTTGTGAAACTGCTGAAATGGCTGGGAGAAAATAAGATCAACGTGCGTCTTTCCGGCTCCAATGAGGCGGACGGATATGCAGTGTACAAGATCAGGGAGATCGCCTTTGGCGGCGGAACAAAGCTTTCTGCGGAAGATGGCTTCTTACAGTATATGATCGGACGTCTTCAGGCGAGCAGTGCCCCGGCAGAAGAAGTGTCGGAGGAAGAGGCAGCGGAAGATGGAGATGATATGAAGCTGACCAGCCTTCAGAGCATCACGGATTTCATGACATGTGCGGGAGGAACACTTCCGGATAATATCCGCCTGTGGGCAAGAAGAAACCTTGCGGTGGCAAATTCCCATGAGGTGTCACCGGAAGAGCGCCGTCATGCCCAGAGAGCGCTGTCCATCATGATGAACATCCAGTGGAAGAGCAACTATTTTGAGGCCATCGATCCGGAAGAGGCGAGACGGATTCTGGATGAGGAGCTGTATGGAATGGAGCGGGTAAAGCAGAGGATCATCGAGACGATCATCCAGATTAACCGTACCCACACGCTCCCGGCTTACGGAATCCTTCTCATCGGACCGGCGGGAACGGGAAAATCCCAGATCGCTTACGCGGTAGCGAGGATCTTAAAACTGCCGTGGACGACCCTGGACATGAGCTCCATCAATGACCCGGAGCAGCTGACAGGAAGCTCCCGTGTATACGCAAATGCGAAGCCGGGAATCATCATGGAGGCATTTTCGCTGTCCGGCCAGTCGAATCTTGTGTTCATCATCAACGAGCTCGACAAGGCTGCGTCTGGAAAAGGAAACGGAAATCCGGCGGATGTTCTTTTGACGCTGCTGGATAACCTTGGATTTACGGATAACTATATGGAGTGCATGATCCCGACGGGTGGAGTTTACCCGATCGCGACGGCCAACGACCGCTCAAAGATCAGCGCACCGTTAATGTCACGTTTCGCAGTGATCGATATTCCAGATTATACGGAAGAGGAAAAGAAAATCATCTTCTCGAAATTTGCGCTTCCTAAGGTATTGAAACGGATGAGCATGAGAGAGGAAGAATGTGAGATCCTTCCGGAGGCACTGGATGAAGTGATCAGCCGGTATTCGGATACATCGGGAATCCGTAATCTGGAGCAGGCAGCAGAACATATTGCAGCCAACGCTCTTTACCAGATCGAAGTAAATCATGTGAATAAAGTAGTTTTCGATAAGGAAAT
>OODS01001822.1_pt1 | contig 13121 bp, 16 predicted proteins | sample 1671531 | NCBI WGS metagenome assembly OODS01 (sample SAMN06348166, study PRJEB24527) | human gut metagenome | biome: human gut; feature: ankylosing spondylitis patient; material: feces | host: Homo sapiens | place: China | collected 2015-10 | reverse complement strand
AATAAAAGAAAAGGAAAAAACATACCAGTCATGGGAAACAATTAAAAAAAAGGTATACGATTATTCACTTTTCCCCGTAGTTGATTTGATGATCTGGGCTAAATCTCGCGGGGCATGCGTCACCAATGGCGTGCTTGCTGTGGCTGTGTTTCCGAACGGAGAGTATGACTCAACGCAGATAGCGCAAACCGTAAAGCCAAATATAGAAAAAATCTTCTCAATTTCTTCTATAGAAAAAATCAGGTCAGAACTTCAGGATAGAAAAATTCTTCCTTAATCTTGGTGGTCAAAACAATTTAATTTTCGTCTAGTGTGACATCCAATCACAAGGATAACAATAGCCCCCACAAACTTAGAAACAGTGGAGGCAACATGCAAATTATCACCTTTACCCCGCCAAATCCTGAACAACGCCGCACCATTCTGGAGGAGTACGGCTTCAAGTTCGATCGCCGAATCCGCGAAGATGAATGCAGCGAGATCACCAGTCTTTCTCGTTCGAGCCGCTGGAAGATGGAACAGCAGGGGCGCTTCCCGCCGCGCTGTCACTTTGGCCGCAACAGCTGTGCCTGGCTTCTTTCGGATGTGCTCTGGTGGGTTCGTAATCCGCCTGCCGTGGAAAACGTCAATAACCCGTACAGCCGCAAATCTGCTTAATTAACCACAGGTAATCAGAGATGAAAAATATTAATGCCCTTAACGGGCAGGGATTCGCTCACCCTGTTGCCAGTAAAAGCGATATTAGCGTGCAGCTTAAACAGCTTCCTGCCGTCGAATTTCACGGGCAACGCGTGGTGACGTTCGCAATGATTGATACCGCGCACCAGCGACCTAAAGACACGGCTAAAAAGACTTTTCAGCGTAATCGCACTCGCTTCATTGATGGTGAGGACTTTTTTATTGTCGGCGCGTCAGAGGTCGAATGGGGAGGGGCTGGATATTTAGACAGGGGCATTAAACGCCCTGGCAAAAAAATGAACAGTCCGATACGTGGCCGCGTAACACTGATTACGGAATCAGGCTATCTGCTGCTGACCAAACCGTTTAACGATGATTTGGCCTGGCAGGTACAGCGCCAGCTCGTGAAAACTTATTTCCGTTGCCCGGAGTTTGTCACTTTCCATCATGTGGATCTGCCGTCGCTCGAAGAACTGATCGCCATGCCGGTTACTGATGCGCAAAACGCCGTGACTCGTGCGGACAAGCATTCTAAGCAGTTTCATGGCTCACAGGGCAGTAATGGAATGAATATCCGCAAGAAGGAACTCAAAGTTCTGCGTCCGGCGGTACGGCTGGTAGATGCGATGGGGCAGATTGATTTCGATAAATATGAGTGGGAGGCGGCACATGATCGCGCATAAAACAAAGGCGACCGGGGGCGGTCGCCAATGGGAAAACACTAAACATAAGCTCGAACATCATAGCGATTTGCTGGCTGGTGGGCAATTTGATCAGTCAGATTCGGTTCGTTCCAAGGTTTGCAACGAGAGCTTTTTCCTGTGCTCTTTAAGGAATTTCTCAAGAGCAAAAGCACATGGCGCGAATCTTTCTGATTCATGCTCTATCTTTCTGCGCCGTCTTTTCCGTGCCGGTGATAATGTTTTGGTCAATTCTTTATCGGTCATTGTGTTGTCCTGCATAGCAATGCGCCGTAATACCTTACACCAAGGCGCTGATGGTGATTACTCTGGTTCTTTGGTCTTGCGACGCTGGAGTTCTTCGCGTGCAACGGTGACAAGCTGCCCGATTTCTTCCGCTGCTTTGATGCCGATTTGTTCGACCTTAGCCAGGGCATCCAGTGACGACACAAGGGGATTTTCTCCGCTGCCTTCTGCTTGGCGGCGGGCTATTTCTCCGCGCATGGCGGTTACGATAAATCCGGCATTGCTTTCGCCGTCCAGCTTAACGGATTCCATCCCTTGCATAACATCTAGTGGGACTCTGACAGTTGTCAGTTGTGATTTTGCGTTTTTGTTAGCCGTTGCCATTTCTGAAACTCCTAATCATCGGTGTGTTTCAGTATACACAAAAAAAGAAATACAAAAAGCCTTGACGTGTGTTTCATGCGCTCATAACATGAAACACACCGAAAGGATTGTTGAAATACAAAGAGCAACGCCCCGCAGTGCCGGAAACACATACGGGGCGTCTAACCACCAACGATAACGAGAGTATCGAGGCAGTTATGAGAAATCATACCATACACCCGCAAGGGCGGGACTCGCACAACCTGAATAAATACATCTGGCGTTTTATCGCCCTGAGCACCGCACAACCGCGCGTGATTCACATCGTGGCCACCAGCGAACAGGAAGCACGCCAGCAATCCCCGGCTGGCTGCGTGATGGTATTCGCCGCCCGTATTCGTCAGGGGGTGTGCCATGCCTGATATGTCAAATTACCAGTACCTGATTAATCCGCATTTTAACTGTGAGCATGATATTGCTAAAAAGGTTTATTCCGCTGCGGATGGGGCTACTGACAATATATCAATGGCTGTTGCGTCAATTGGTAGCCTGATGTGGCATGCGTCAGAAAATGAGGAATATGACGAAAAGGCTATGCGCATTGATATGGGTAATATCGGTTTGTTACTGGCAATGCTTGGGCAGTTTGATATTTCGTTACGGTGCACCATTGAAAATGCCGCAGATGCATTAAATGCCATAAAGAAAGCGAATACTGATTCAAATCGGGGATAAATAATCATGAGAACATATTTATCTGGCTTGACTGCCAGCGGTTATGCACACCCCAAAATTATCCCCGGCGCTATTTATCTGGATAAGAACGGTAACAGAGTAACGGTAAAAGAACTGATGTTTGACCGTGTTTATTTTATTCGTGATGGCTATTCATTTCATAGTTCGCTGAACGTGGAGATCTTTATTTGCAGATTCCGGCGGGAAATCCCGCTTTCCAGAAATAACCATGTGTCACGTGTGGATGTGGATAAAAAACTACAGGAACTGAAAAACATGATTGCCGCGTGGAGAGAGCAGAAATGAAAAAAGCGCCAAATTTAAAACACCAGCCGCGTGACAAAATGACGGAAGTCATCATTTTTGCGGGTAGTGATGCGTGGGCACATGCGAAGCAGTGGCAGGAACAGGACGGGCGACTGGCTGGCGATAACGTGCCTCCTGTCTGGCTTGGAGAGCAACAACTTGCCGAACTGGACAACCTGCAAATCGTACCGGACGGACGCTATCGCGTGCGTCTCTATCAGGCGGGGTTATTGCGTCCGGGGCTTGTTAATACCATCGGGCAGAAACTGGCAGCGGCAGGTGTCAGGGATGCTGATTATTATCCTGAAGGAATGCACAGCCAGAAACGGGAGAACTGGCGCGAATATCTGGAACGTGAACGGGCAGAGCAGGCGGAAAAGAAAAAGGTAGTTGAACTGCCTGTAAAGAAAAAAGAGCCATGCTATCAGGATGATGAATTAAAGCCCCGCGTTGAAAGTCGCGTCGATGGTGTTTTCTGGGTAACGCCCAAAGTGGATAAGCAGTCAGGCGAAATTATCCGGCCTGAGACGTGGTTATGTTCTCCGCTTGAACTACTGGGAACGGGGACGATCGGTAAAGAGCATTACCGCGTGATGCGCTGGAAAAAATTAGCAAACCATGAAGTCATCACAATGGCGATCCCGTGTGGTGGCATTGGCGACCGTGACGGCTGGCGGTTGCTTAAAGATCACGGGCTGAATGTGACAACAAATGGCAAATACAGGGCTATCCTGGCTGACTGGATGCAGTTAAGCGGAAGCCATGAGGAATGGCAGTTAAGCACAACAACGGGCTGGCATTTTGGCGCGTACATCATGCCGGACGGTTCAATCATTGGTGATTCTGAAAAACCGATCCTGTTTACCGGAAAAAGTGCCGCTGTTAATGGCTATTCGGTTGCGGGTACGGCGGAGGGCTGGCGCGACAGCGTGGCGCGGCTGGCTGGTGGCAATCCGTCCATGATGCTGGGTGTTGCCACGTCACTGGCAGCACCTTTGATTGGCCTTGTTGGTGCTGACGGCTTCGGGGTACATCTTTTCGAACAGTCATCGGCAGGGAAAACCACCACGCAGAACATCGCTTCAAGTTTATGGGGAGAGCCGGACGCGCAACGGCTGACCTGGTACGGAACGGCGTTAGGTATCGCCAACGAGGCCGAAGCACACAACGACGGGCTGTTACCCCTGGATGAAATAGGCCAGGCCGGAAACGCGCGGGAAGTGTCCACGTCAGCCTATACGCTGTTTAACGGTTCGGGGAAATTACAGGGGGCGAAGGACGGCGGCAACAGGGAGATCAAACACTGGCGCACGGTGGCAATCAGCACCGGAGAAATGGATGTTGAGACATTCCTCAAAAGTGAGGGGGTAAAAGTCAAAGCAGGCCAGCTTGTCCGTCTGCTTAACGTACCGATGGAGAAAGCCACGCAATTTCACGAATACAGCACCGGAAAGGCGCACGCAGACGCGTTAAAGGATGCCTGGACTGCAAATCACGGGGCGGCGGGTCGTGAGTGGGTTAAATGGCTGGCAGACCACCAGCAGGAGGCAAAGGACACGGTAAGGGAATGCCGCGAACGGTGGCACAACCTGATACCGGAGAGCTACGGCGAGCAGGTCCACCGCGTGGGGGAACGTTTCGCCATACTGGAGGCTGCGCTTGTGCTTTCCGGTCATGTAACTGGCTGGGCCGCGCAGGAATGCCGGGACGCAATACAGCATAACTTTAATGCCTGGGTGAAGGAGTTCGGCACGGGTAACAGGGAATTTAAACAGATGGTTGAACAGGCTGAGGCGTTTTTGTCGTCGTTCGGGTTCAGTCGATACCTTCCTTACCCAAACAGTGATGAGCGTGATTTACCGATTAAAGACCTTGCCGGATACAGAAAGGGGAGTATCAGAAATGAAGATGATGAGTTCCGTTTTTACACGTTTCCTCATGTGTTTGAGGGTGAGATAGCACAGGGATTTAATCCGTCTCACTTTGCCCGCGCGTTGAGTGCTGCCGGAATGCTGGAAGCGGGTAACGATCGCCGTTACAAGAAAAAGGCGCTCGGCAAAATTGGGGGTAAGCAGCATGTTTTTTACGTGATGATGTTCCAGCCTGAGGCAGACGATTAACCCCCCTGTGTGAGGTGAAAAGTTGCGGGTTATGCGGGTTATCCTGTGTATAAGTGAATTAACTGTATGAATAAAAAGGAAATCAATAACCCGCACGTAACCCGCAAAACGGCAGTTATAACCCGCAAAAGTGCGATTATAACCCGCAGAATTTCACCGTAAGGGTGTAAACAAGCGTAACTATCAACGTTAAAACCGGAGAACAGACAGCATGACAGCACAGATAGCAGCTTACGGGCGGCTGGTGGCTGACCCGCAGTTAAAGACCACCAGCAAGGGCACACAAATGGCTATGGCAAGCATGGCGGTCCACCTGCCGTGCAATCAGGCAGATGACGGACAGGCGACGATGTGGTTATCCGTCCTGGCGTTTGGCAGACAGGCCGACGCACTGGCAAAACACCACAAAGGCGAGCTGGTGAGCGTGGCGGGTAACATGCAGGTAAGCCAGTGGACAGGCCAGAACGGGGAAACGCGGCAGGGCTGGCAGGTTATCGCAGACAGCGTAATCAGTGCCAGAACGGCGCGACCTGGTGGCAAAAAAGGCCAGCAGGGTCAGGCTACTGACGCTCTAAATAGGGCTAAGCAACAGGCGGGGAATGATGATCCATACGGGGATAACATACCCTTTTAGCGATAACAGGGGGATACATGCCAGTGACATTTGAAGAAGTTCAGCAACATAAAAAGTTTCATGGTATTGATGATCTGGAAACCACGACAGCAAAAAAATATCGCCGTCTGCTTTCTTCCGATGCGTTATTTGTTGTGGATCATCATGATTTTCTGCGCAGCTCACTGACCGGGGAAATTTTCGCAACCAACCGTGAGCAGGTGGAAGCGATGATCGAATATTTGTGGAAAATAAGGCGCAGAATGCGCGATCCCGTGAAACAGTAAAGCGATAAAGGCCCGGATTTTTCCCGGGTCTTTTTTTCAGGTTTTGTAAATTATTTGTTCGTGGTTGTTTCTGGCTGTTCAGTGATTCTGGCTGATATTTACATACTGATTTTTATGTATATGTTGGCGTGTGGCACTCAGACGTGAGCCGCCACAATGCCGCCTGACCCCCTGCGCGATGCCGGGTTGATCTGCGAGATGCCGAGAGTGTCGGGCGGCGCTCCCTCCGTGTTGGTTTCACGTCCTGAATCTTAACCAATACGAGAAAACCTTCATGAAGAAATTAATCGAACTCCGCCAGCAAAAAACCGCCCTGAAAAACCAGATGCGATCCCTGCTGGAAAAAGCCGACAGTGAAAACCGCAGCCTGAACGATGACGAGGGCAAACAGTTTGATGAACTGCGTGCAAAAGCCGACTCCCTCGACACAGAAATTTCCCGCCTCGAGTCTGTGGCTGATGAAGAACGCAGCAAGCCAGGAACGGGCATCCAGAAATTATCATCTGATGAATTGCGTAACTACATCGTAACCGGAGATGTGCGATCACTGTCCACCAGCACTGACAGCGGCAGGGATGGCGGATATACCGTAATTCCTGAGCTCGATCGCGAAGTCATGCGCCAGCTACAGGATGACAGTGTTATGCGCGTGATCGCGACCGTGAAGACTGCAAAATCAAATGAGTTTCAGAAACTGGTTTCCACTGGCGGCGCAACTGTAGGACGAGGCACAGAAGGCAGCGCACGCAGTGAAACCAACACCCCGAAAATTGAACGCGTAACCATCAAGCTGAATCCGATCTACGCCTACCCGAAAACCACGCAGGAAATCCTTGATTTTTCAGAGGTGGATATTCTGGGCTGGTTATCCTCCGAAATTGCCGACACGTTCGCCAGCACCGAAGAGGATGATTTTGTTAATGGCGACGGTAACGGCAAGCCGAAAGGCTTCATGGCTTACACCCGTGCGGCGACCAGTGACAAAACCCGCGCTTTTGGCACCATTGAAAAAATGGTAGCGGCAAGTGGAACCGCCATTACAGCGGACGAACTGATCGACATTCTCTACAAGCTGAAAGCGAAATACCGCAAAAATGCCGTCTGGGTGATGAACTCGGGTACGGCAGGGACACTACAGAAGCTGAAAAATGAGAACGGCGATTATATCTGGCGCGACAGCCTTAAAGACGGTGCGCCGGATATGTTGCTTGGTCGTCCTGTTTACTGCCTGGAGTCCATGCCGGACATCGGCGCAGGAAAAGCACCGCTGGCGGTTGGCGATTTCAGTCGTGGTTATTTCATCGTTGATCATGTAACAGGGATTCGCACCCGACCGGACAACATTACTGAACCCGGATTCTACAAGGTCCACACGGATAAATATCTGGGCGGTGGTGTGGTGGATTCAAACGCCATCAAAATTCTGGAAATGAAAGCTGGCTAGTCATGAGTAAGGAGGAGGCTGCGGCCTCCTTTTTCAGCTTTATGGAGTACACCGATGAAAAACACCGATTTTGAAATCCGCACATCTGAACTGACCGCCAGCAATAAAAAGCTGGTGGGGTATGCCGTTCGCTGGAACAGCCTTTCAGAAATTATCTGGGACGAATTCCGCGAACAGTTCACGCCGGGGGCTTTTGCTGACTATCTGGCGACGGGTAATGATGTGCGCTGCCTGTATGAGCATGACTATACCCAACTGCTGGGGCGCACCAAATCCGGCACTCTGGTACTGACTGAGGATAACACCGGGTTACGTTTTGAACTGACACCGCCGGATACCCAGCTTGGAAAAGATGTGCTTACGCTGGTGGAGCGTGGCGACATTACAGGAATGAGCTTTGGTTTTCGCGCATTATGCGAGGAGTGGAGTATCGCGCAAAAACCGTATCTGCGTACCGTAACCGCCGCTGAACTCCGTGAAATCACAATAACGTCGATGCCTGCTTATCCAGAATCTGGCGTGGAGATTGCCCACCGTTCGTTGTTTGCACAGCACCCTGAATTACGTCCGACAGGAAATAATCGTCATCGCTGGTCTGAGCTGGCGGGGTTGTGATATGTGGTGGCCTTTTAGTCGTAAAAAAAGCGAGCAGCGTAACCTGTCCATTGATGATTTTCTGGCGCTGTCCGGCGTACCGAATACCGGATCCGGAGAATATGTTTCTGCCGGGACGGCTGAATCATTGCCTGCAGTGATGAATGCGGTTTCTGTCATCGCTGAGGCGGTGGCCACGATGCCGTGTTATCTGTATCTGGTACGTAATGACAAGGGCAGGGAGGCGCGGGAATGGCTGGACAGTCACCCGGTAGATATTCTGCTGAATGAGCAGCCTAATTCGTGCCAGACACCTTACCAGTTTAAACGCACAATGATGCGTCACTGCCTGCTGAACGGTAACGCCTATGCGGTTATTGAGTGGGGGCAGGACGGGCAGCCAAAATCACTTCATCCTTATGCGCCGGGGTGTGTTGTACCGGAACGCACAGGCGCACACAAATACCGCTATACCATCACCGAACCCTGTACAGGAACGGTGCGCACGTATTTACAGGAAGAAGTTTTGCATCTCCGCTATGCCTCGGATGATGGCTTTCTGGGGCGTTCCCCCGTCACGATTTGCCGTGAGGCGCTGGGGCTTGGCCTTGCTCAACAGCGTCACGGAGCCAGCATTATGAAAGATGGCATGATGGCGGCAGGGATTATCACGTCAGGCGAATGGCTGGACGGCGTGAAAGGTAAACAGGCATTGGATGCTCTGGAACGCTACAAGGGGGCGAAAAATGCCGGAAAAACGCCAATCCTTGAAGGGGGCATGGATTACAGGCAACTGGGAATGAGTAACCAGGATGCGGAATGGCTGGCCTCCCGTCGCTTCTCCATTGAAGACATCGCCCGCATGTTCAACGTATCGCCTATTTTTCTGCAGGAATACAGCAACAGCACCTACAGCAATTTCAGCGAGGCAAGCCGCGCGTTTCTGACCATGACAATGCGCCCGTGGCTGGCGAACTTCGAACAGCAAATCAAGGCCGCTTTGCTGGTGGCTTCTCCCGTACCTGGTACCCGTTATCTGGTTGAGTTTGATTCAGCCGATTTATTACGCGCCACACCCACCGAACGTTATGCCACGTATGAGAAAGGGATTAAGAACGGGATCATGAATCCGAACGAAGCCCGTGAGCGTGAGGGTATGCCGCCGCGTGAAGGTGGTGATGAGTTCAGCCAGGCATGGAAACAGACTGTGGAAATTAAAGGGAGAAAAGATGAGTGAAGCCAGAATTACACCTGATGAAGTCAGGGCACATCTTCGACTTGATGATGATTTATCCGGTGAAGGCGAACTTCTGAAAATGTATACCGATGCGGCGCTGGAAGCCTGCCAGAAGCATATCGGGAAACGTTTTGAAGACGGGCTGGAATTTACCCCGGCAATGCGTGTTGGTTGCCTGATGTACATCGCTTTCCTGTACGAGAACCGGGAAGCGGTTTCACCAGTGGAGCACTCGGAACTGCCTATGGCTATTTCTGCGCTCTGGTCAGTTTATCGTGACGTAGGGGTGTACTGATGCCGTGGCAACCATTAAGGCGATGCACTGAGCCTGGCTGTAATAAGCGCGTGAAGTCCGGCAAGTGTGAAGAGCACAGGCGGGCTGCATGGCGTGCAGAGGATGCCAGACGGGGACACCGCCGCGCGCGCGGGTATTCCCGACAGTGGGACAAATACCGCGCCCTGTACCTGAGCAAAAACCCGTTATGCGTGCGTTGTCTGGCTAAGGGGATTTATACGCCAGCTCTTGTGGTGGATCACATCATTCCCATCAATGGCGGCGGTGATGTTCTCTTCTGGCCTGAGTGGAATCACCAGGCATTGTGCCAGACGTGCCACAACCGTAAGACGACACGGGAAGATCCAGCCACGAAAACAAACCGTAAAGCGGGCATGTATCGCGAGCAGGAAGAACGGGCGGCACACCGTAACGACTGGATGTATGGCGATGATGACTGAACAGGAGCAAACCAGGCTGATACGTGGACTGATAAGGCAGCGTGACACATGGAAGACACAGGAGACAGAGCACAAAGCCAACAGGACAGGGCGCACAAAACGCACCACAGCGAAGCGATTAACCGACCGTGACCGCGAGGTCATGGAATGTTTTCGCAATCGCTGGTGAGGCCGTCAGAGGGGGTGGGGGTGGTTTTCAGGACGAAACCGTCCCTGCCGGACACCGACCGCCCCCTCAAATTTTTGTGCACGGTAATTTTTTTGAAAATAATTGGGCGAAAAAAGAACATGGCAAGACCACCAAAAGCCCCCGCTTACCTGGATGAAATCGCGGTCAGGCAGTGGAAGGAAAAATCGCGCCAGCTTTCCGGGCGGGAAGACCTTACCCCCGCCGACTGGAGCAATCTGGAACTGTATTGCGTTAACTACTCTATATACCGCAAAGCCGTCGAAGACCTTGCGACGCGCGGGTTCAGCATTGTTAACAGTCAGGGCAGCGAGAGCAGAAACCCCGCACTGAGCGCAAAGGCTGACGCAGAAAGAATAATGATCAAAATGGCTTCTTTGCTGGGTTTTGACCCGGTAAGCCGTCGCAGAAATCCACCGGAAACAGAGGAAGAGGACGAACTTGACCGCCTGGCATGAGTACGCAGAAGGCGTAAAAAACGGCAAAATTACGGCCTGTAAACGACTGAAACAGGCTGTTAAACGGTATTTTTCTGACCTTGAAAACTCCCTTTACACGTTCGATCCGGAGGTCGTGGAGCGGTTTATTGCCTTTTCCCGGGTGTGCCCGCACGTAAAAGGCGCAATGCGCGGTAGCCCCATTGAACTTGAGCCGTGGCAGCAGTTCGCCTTTGCCTGCATCCTGGGATTTAAGGTTAAGGCCACCGGACGGCGCAAATACACCAGCGCATTCATTGAAGTACCGCGAAAAAATGCCAAATCCACGGTCGCCGCTATCCTGGCTAACTGGTTTCTGGTTATGGAAAACGGGCAGCAGGATATTTACACCGCCGCCGTGAGTCGTGATCAGGCGCGGATCGTGTTTGATGATGCGCGTCAGATGTGCCTTTTATCCCGACCGTTACGAAAGCGGGTAAATATTCAGGCGCACAAGGTGATACACCCGAAAACCAACAGCCTGTTAAAGCCACTGGCAGCAAAAGCGGCAACCATTGAGGGGACAAACCCGAGTCTTGCCATTGTGGATGAATATCACCTGCACCCAGACAACGGGGTTTATTCCGCACTTGAACTGGGGATGGGGGCGCGTCCGGAGGGGCTGTTATTTGCCATCACCACATCGGGGAGCAACGTTGTTTCAGCCTGTAAACAACACTACGACTATTGCTGCCAGATACTGGATGGTGAAGAGGTGAACGAATCCATGTTCGTACTGATTTACGAGCTGGATGATGAAAGCGAGGTTGACGATCCGGCGATGTGGATAAAGGCGAATCCCAATATCGATCGTGAAAAACTGGCCTCAACCATCCAGAAAGCGCGGGGTATTCCGTCGCAGTGGGTGGAAATGCTCACCAAGCGATTCAATATCTGGTGTCAGGGGGCTACGCCGTGGATGGGTAACGGTGCATGGGCGGAGTGCGCCGGAACGTTCGCTGAGGCGGATTTATACGGGCAGGAGTGCTATGCGGGGCTGGACTTATCATCAACCAGCGATATTTCCAGCGTGTGCTATGCCTTCCCGGTCGGTAAAAAGATTATGCTGGTTTCACGTCACTATCTACCGGAATTTCAGCTACAGAACCCCGCCAATAAAAACCGCGCCATCTATCGCCAGTGGGTAAAGGCGGGCTGGATACGCACAACACCGGGTGACTGCATTGATTATGACCGTATCCGTGATGACATCATGGCGGATGCAGAGAATTTCAATATCAGGCTGGTGGGTTTCGATACATGGAACGCCACGCACCTGAGGACGCAGCTACAGGGAGCGGGATTTGAGGTGGAGCCGTTCCCGCAAACGTACCTTCGTTTTAGTCCGGCGGCGAAATCGTTCGAAGTTTTTGTTAACCGGAAGGTGATTGTTCATCGTGGTGATCCGGTGCTGGCCTGGTCAATGAGTAATGTTGTGATGCAGAGTGACGCGAACGCCAATATCAAGCCGAACAAGAAAAAATCATCCAATAAGATAGACCCGAGCGTTGCGGCGCTGATGGCGTTTGGCACATTCCAGGCTGAGCATGAGGAATTTGCATTTGATATGAGCGACAGCCAGAAAGAGCGACTTGCGGCATTTGATGGGGTATGACGAGAATGACTGAAACTGATCTACTAAAAATAATTCGCCGCATTACCGGAATCAGTCGTCAGCCTGACGAACAGGCTACACAGCCGGACAGCGTGATAGCCGAAAATTACGCGCGTGTGGTGGCTGAGGTAATGCGCCGTGACGGTATTGAGCTTAACGGCGTGGATATGCGCAACATACGAACCAGAGTTCTTGAGTTGCTGGCATACCGTCGCCGTTCTCAACAACGGAGGGAGAGCGCGAAAAATACTTACCAGTGGAGGAAGCCGGAGCACTTACGGCGGTAACTGGTTGATATTACCGAAAGTGCAAAAATGCACTTAGCAACTGGTGGCGAGTTGCAGATCTGCAACTCGACTATGAAACTACGGAAACTACCCGTAGTTTGGGTAGTAAGAGCAACACCCAGATTTTGGGGCTTACTCGCGATCCCCAAATAAAGGGGATCGGTGGCATCACTGGCCCCACTTTCCTGATGTGTTTGCGGGTTATTTGAGAGAGGTTGCGGGTTATTTTGAATGACTTGCGGGTTACGATTTGGCTAACATTTGAACATGTCATTTTTCAACGCATTGATATTAAATAATAAAAAATACTTAGCACGCGAAGATAACCCGCTAACCCGCATAACCCGCACTGTTTTGTATATATATACGAAAAATTGCATTCAGGAGGGGTAGCAAAATCCCTACCGTCTCTTATCTCTTGGAGTGCCCGCCTCTTCGAATTTTAACCCCCGTGAAATTACAAAATTTCCCTGACTGATGGCGAGTTGCAGATCTGCAACTCGACTATGAAACTACGG
>OODS01001821.1_pt1 | contig 13127 bp, 8 predicted proteins | sample 1671531 | NCBI WGS metagenome assembly OODS01 (sample SAMN06348166, study PRJEB24527) | human gut metagenome | biome: human gut; feature: ankylosing spondylitis patient; material: feces | host: Homo sapiens | place: China | collected 2015-10 | reverse complement strand
CGCGCCAGAATATTTTAACTATATAAGCACAAAATAGCCCATATAGTTTATGTAATATTACCATTTCCGACCATACAATTCAAGTATAATTATATTCTATAGGCAGGGGTATTATGGATTATTATATGATTGGGCAAAAAATCAGAAAATTCAGAAAAGGATGTGGATTATCACAGGAACAACTGGCTGAAAAAGTAGGAATCTCTACAACACATTTGAGCCATATCGAAACAGGAAACACTAAGCTCAGCTTACCGGTATTTGTTGATATTGCGGAGGCTTTATCTGTACAGACTGATGAGCTGCTTTATGACACACCAAGTATTAATCTATCTACCAAAGCAGAAATACTAAATGTTTTGGATTCCTGCTCGACACAGGATTTTTATATTCTTCGAGATATTATTAATGCAACAAAATGCTCACTTGATAAGTATAGAAATTAATTCACTCACAATTAACAAAGAACCGGGCCGCAAGAAAATCCCACAAAGGATTCTCTCCGACCCGGTTCTCTGGCTTGTTTATAGTTTTATTATGATTGTAAGCATATCAATTATCTGACGTTTTTAATTCTGCGTCTTGATACAACTGCTGCACCTGCTGCCAGGGCAAGTAATGCAGCTAATGAATATACTGCCATGTTGTCTGCATCGCCAGTCTTAACATCTGATACAGATGTATCTGCTGAACCTGCGTCTGATGTACCAGCACCATTTGTATCACCTGTTCCTTCTGTGCCTGCCTCAACCTTTACTAATGCATTGATTGCTGCTGTAAGATGCTCTGTTGCCTCATCAACATCTGCCTGATATTCTGCAACTGCAAGTGCATCGACTGCTTCCTCATACTCAAGCTTCATAGCTGCCCAAGACTCGGCTGTGTAATCAGCTTCGTTAAGTGCATCTGCTGCTGCAATAGCTGCTGAAAGCTTTGATGTATCACTTACAGGTGCTTTAACCTTAACGATATTAGCATCAGTCGCTTCAAAATCAATTGTAGTATCAGTATATCCTAATGCATATACAGTAAGTGACCAGTAACCTGTTCCATCATATCCTGCTGGTAACTGGCAGCGTGCTGAATCTGTAAGTCCAAGCTGGATTCCCATTACTTTGTGCATCCAGTTATCTGCTGCGAATTTAGTACCATATGTAGCAACAGCATTTGTTCTTGTTGCATCATTTCCATAATACGTCCACTTAACAGCCTGCATCATAGCACCTAATGCGCCATAACCATCACCATTAATATCAACTCTTAAAAATTCACCGTATGAACCTGTAGCATCTTTTACTGTAGATGTAATGTTAGCAGCCACACTTATATCCTGCTCTGCAAATGACTTTCCACTTCCAGTCTGTCTTGCAGAGAATGAATATGTTCCATCTGCATTCTTAACAGCTGTCTTAAGTCCATTAGTATCTGCATTAACTGCAGCTGTATACTCATATGAGCTAAGCTTGTTCTCACCAAATCCACCGTATAACTTCTCGCCATTCTTGACAACTCTGTAATGCTGCTCAAAATCAGCAAGATCAGATGTCTTAACCTTAACCGGAACATACTTAATACCAGTTACATCATAAGAAGAAACTTTAGATGTTGAACCATCTGCATTAGTAATTGTGCCTCTGTTGTATGAAAGCTGTGTACCATCTGTAAGTATCATCTGCTTTCCATCACTGCTCCAGCCGGCAAGCTCATACTTCTTACCATCTTCTGTATCAATTGTTGCCATGCACTGGTAGCTTCCTCTGTGAAGACCATGATTGGTTGTAGCTCTTGTTACTGTATCAAAACCGCCTTTATCGTACTCACCATGTGTATCCTTCTCATTAGATGATGTTACATCTCCTGCGTTATATACGCCCTCGTTAGCCCAGTATTCCTGCCATGTAAGCCCAGCATATACATATGAATACTCATCATCTGCTGCATGTGTATCAGACACAAGAGCTGGAAGTGCTGTAACTGCAAGAACAGTAGCGGCTGCAACAGCAGCAATCTTAGTAAAAATGTTCTTCCTCATAATTCCTCCTTGTTTTGCGAAGCAAAATCCGAACCCATTGGTGAGGAGAGGAATTTTGCCTCCTTATAATTTTTTCTATTACAAATCTGCTCTACTTCTTAGCCGATTTATAAGCATAGTAAAATGCCTTCTTGATGGCATTGCTTGATTTAGTAGCCCCAGAAACACTGTCAACACCTGATGTACTCTGATTTGCAAGAAGCTGTGCAGGAACCTTTGCATTTGCCATATTAAAATACTGCACATCCTGCGCACCCGCTTCTGATTCAGCAGTAACCGATGTAATCGTATCTCCTGATATGACTATTGTAACCGTTACATTGTAGTTATAAGTCTCACACACAGCGGAACCTGTATAAGTTCCATCTGCTTTAAATTTTGTATTAGCCGGTGTATCACTGCCTGAACCGCCGCTCAGCTCTCCACTATTGTCAGAACCATTATCCGGCTGAGCTGACTGATTACCACTGTCAGAACTATTACCTGATGAATTACCAGAAACATTATCCGAACCGGAATTATTGCTATTTCCCGACACTTCATTTCCTACACCACCAGCCTGTGAGTCTGACTGTCCATCTGATGAAACTGATTCTTCCAGACTCTCTTGTGTTGTTCCTTCGGCATCTGTCTTAGCCGTACTGCTCTCAATCTCTTTGACCATTGCTGCAACTGTCTCTTCGTTAAAGAAATCGTTCCATTCCTCATTGTCTTCCGATGCCGACACTGTCTGTCTTCCTGCAAAGCACGACACCGTCATCACTGCACATATAACCAATGCCAGTCCATACAGAACCGTCTCTGGTTTCTTACCGTATGCCTTTCCAGCTCTTGCTGCCTTTACTGATACAGCCTTTGCTATTCTCATAGCTGCATAGCCTAGGAAAACTATGCTGTAGATAACTACATTTGCAATATACATGCCAAGTCCAAGTCTCGCATAAGGTATGTTAATGAGCATAATGTGAACATACATAAGACCATAAAACACATATGCTGTGCGCTGTAACTGCTTCCACTTCTTAGCCTGCATCTTCTTTCTTACAGATGGAAAAGATGTAACTGTAAGCACAAGCATTATAGCTATAAGCACAAGACTTATTACCGCAGCTGCAAGCTGTGTGGCTGATAACAGGCTTGTCTTAGTAAATAACATTCTGAAATATGTCATTCCATATGTGAAATTATGACACAGGACAAGTATTGCCGCTGTAATTGACAATTCACCTCTTATCTTCATAAGCGGTGCAATCAGCTTGTTGCCCTTAGGTAATGCGCCAGTGTACATTACCACAACAAACATTGCCGTTCCAAGAGAGCCTTTTGCAAATATTCCTAATATATTGTTCTTTACAAACAAAGGCATTGACAGAAACTCAAGCAGGAATACTGCAATAGAGATTACTGCCACACCTATATAAAATATATTGGCATATTTCTTAAGTGAATCCTTGAGAAAATATATAAATAAAGCTACGATTATAAGTGATATTATTAATAACATGTCTGCTCCTTCGGGTCTGTATATCTTGGTTAGCTGTCTTCAACAAAAGTATATTAATCTATCTGTAATTAGTTTTCGCTAACTGCTCTATAGAATATATTTTTCTCACCACATTTGTCAATACAGACAGTTAATAATAATTCTCATTAAGGCTGTCTGGTAATTATTTCCTTATCCATACCTGTTGAAAAACCGCTGGCAATGCCCTCCGATACATACACTCTGCTTCCATCGAAAAGTATCATATCAAAATCTATAGCCCCGCTTCTGTAAAGTTCTTTCGCACCATCAAGCCCCATTACAAAAAGCGCAGTTGATAATGCATCTGCTGTTGTTCCGTCAGAGCATACAATTGTAACCGAAGTCAGGTCGCTCTCTGATGGATAACCTGTCTGCGGGTCTATAATATGATGGTATACTTGTCCGTCCTGCTCAAAATATCTCTCATATCCACCTGATGTTATAACTGCCTTATCAGCAGTGCTTAATACACCAAGATAACTGCTTTCACTGTCTGGATTCTGTATGGCAACCCTCCAGTCTGAGCCATCAGTCTTAGTTCCAAGCACCTGCACATTGCCTCCAAGATTAATGATTGCGTGCTCTATGCCGCAGTCCTTCATAATCTGAATCACCCTTGAAGAAGTATAACCTTTGGCAATTCCACCAAGGTCAATGCTTGCACCATCTGACAATGTCACCTGCTGCCCGTTAACCTCCACATTTGTATAAGAAACATGCTTAAGTACATCCGCAATCTCGCTGCTTTCAGGCACTCTGTAATTCTTGGTGGTAAATCCCCACAGCTCCATAACCGGGTATATCGTAATATCGAAAGCACCTTTAGTTTCTTTAGATACCTGCATTGCCCTGTTCATTATAAATGCGGTTTCTTCCGATACTTCACCGCTTCCATTTTCATTTATCTTAGTAACATCACTGTCCTCATTTCCTACCGAAAACATTGCATCAAGCCGGTTAATCTCCTGAACTGCTTTACTTACTGCTTCCTCTGAATTGCTGCCATATGCAGTAAGCGACATATATGTATCCATTGCAAATATTTCCTGTGTACTCTGGACTGTATCGTCCTTCTCTGGCTTGCTGCCACCACATGCCGTCAAAACAGCCGCTGCAAGAATTGCTGTAATTCCTGCCAATATATATTTTCTGATATTATATTTCATGCTTTTAAGTTTTATCCTCCATCTTATACTGGTTAGTTCCATAAAACTTTATAGCATAATAATCAAAATGTCAATCACATACGGTCACACATTCACCACGCAAAAACACCCGCAATATAATTGCGGGTGCTCCTGTAAAGAAAATTCTTATGAAATTAGATATCTTTTCTTCTTCTCATGTATACTGCTGCCATTCCAAGTAAGCCACTAAGTCCTGCTGCCATTAATGCTGCATACATTCCTGTATGACTCATATCACCAGTCTTGACTGTTGTGTCTGCTCCTGTTGATGTTCCTGTTGAATCATCAGGTGTCTCGGCAGGATTCTCGTTATCTGATGGATTTCCTTCAACATATTCAGGGTTCTGGTTATTCTCACCTTCCCATGTAACATTTAAGTTATGTAGCATTGTTGTGTTCTGCCATCCGCCTGCGCCAAGTGTTCCTGCATGCTGGATTGCAACTCCGCCAAAGCTGTTAGCTTCAATATCTGCTGTAAGGTCAACCACATGTGGATATCCCTTAGCTGCCTGGTCTGCAAGCTGTTCTGTTGGTGTCTCAACATGTGCTGTGAGCTTATTGCCTTCAGCCTTTAAGCTGATTGTACAGCCTGTTGCATAGCAGCTTGCGATAACTTCATCAGAAATCTCTGTTACTGTTCCATTGTCATATTTTACAAGTACAAATGTTACGGCATTAGATGAAGCCTTTGTTCTTACTATTCTTAATCCGTATCCTGTAAGTGTTGATGTATCGAACTTAAGAAGTACATCCATATACTGTCCTGCACTACCAAATCCCTGACCTGCTGTCTTGGCTGGGTCAACTACAAGCTTAAGTGACATGTCACCATATGTTCCTTCAACTGGTGTATACATAAGTCTTGCGCCCTGTGTACCTTCATATAATCCAGCGCCTACACAGCCGTTACCTGTTGTTCCATATTTCCAAGGTTCTTCTGTATCAGCTCCCTGCCAGCTTCCAAAACTTTCTGTATCTGCCGGACGGTTATAATCTACTGTCCAGAAGCCAGCTTTGATTTCTGACTGCTTTACATTAGGGAAGTTAGAGAAATCTGTAGCAAAGTTCTTGCTTCTTACATCTTTCACTCCGATTGCCTTGTCATATACTGTATTTACCGGTGTTCCATAATCACTTCTGATGTTCTTAGATTCTACCTTAGCCATGATGTAATATCCTACATCACCTGCTGTTAACTTATATGTATACTCTGGTGAATCATTTCTTGTTACTGCTACAAGTATAGGATTGCTGCCCTCTGCATCTGTACATCTGTACCATGAGATTGCAGACATGTCTTCTCTGCTTCCTAAATCAAGTGAGTAATCTACTTTAAGACTTCCCTGTCCGTCATTAGTAATAACTGGTGCCTTTGTAAATGCTGGTGCTTCAATCTTGCTTGGCTTTACAGTAATTCCAACTGCTGCTTCAAGACCTGACTCTGTAGATGCATTTATAATGACCTTCCTAGCTGCATCATCATTATTAGTACCTTCTACTTTGCATGTTCCGTCACCATTATCTGTTAACTTAACATATGCCTTATCTTCGTCTGATACGCTGTATGTTATCTTCTGTGTTGTATCATTAGTTCCATAGAAATAGTTAACTGTTCCTCCTATTGAAGCTGTTTCCTTTCCAGATTCAATCTCTGTGACATCTGATGTTATTGAAAGCTGTGTTGCAACTGTGTCCTGTCCGGCTGCTTTAATTACATCCTTAACTCCTAATGGATCCCAGTCGTCACTGCCCTTTAAAAGATTGTATGTGTTGTAATATGTCTTACCACCTGACACAACCTTGTAGGCATCAAGTACTGACTTGCCTGTCATATCAATGGTTTCTTTAGCACCCTCGCCACCGATTGTAATGCTCTGTCCATTATGAATTATGTTGCTCTGATAACACTTTAATGAAGTTGATGGTGTTTTAGTCCATCCAATTGATATAGGTACACTTAAATTACTGTTATATACACAGTCTACTGCGGTAATTGTGCCACCCTCTTTAGTAAAGAACTGTGTCGGTTCTGCTTCAACATTTAATATCTTACAATTAAATGTACAACCTAAAAATGTTGAACCTGTACCATATGATGAATATAATGGTCTGTTTCCGTAGAAATCAAAATCGCATCCTACATATACAGCATTTGCATTAAGGGCATCATCTGTACTTTCAAAATGACAGTTGTTATAAAGACTTCTTGATGCTCCATTTATTGGGTCAAGATTAAGTCTGCTTATAAAGTTGCAGTTATCTGCAAACATCTTGTCTCCAGAAACATCAGCAAGCTGTGCCTGTGTGATTGTCTCTGTTCTCTTTGCCTGATTAAGCTCACTCATAAGCGGATAATCAAGGTCAACGCTGCAATAGTTACCTATTGTTATATTCTTAACTGTAAGCGCGCCACTGCAGTTGAATCTGAACATTGTGTAGTTACCATTAGAGGCATGTGACTGTCCTCTGTTTCCTGCTAATACAACATTATCAGGATTTCCTGTAAGACCTTTGATAGTAAGATAATCTGAATTAACAACCATTCCATAAGGTACTGAATATCCCTCGGTCTTCTGTACTGTATCTGTTGCTGCCGGATCATCTATCCAGTATACATATGGTGCAACATATACTGTCATTGGATTGTCTGCTGTTCCATTCTTTAATGCATCTGCTGACAATGCCTTAGTAATGTCGTTATATACATATGGGTACTGGGCAGCAAGCTCGTCTGATAACGAACCATCAACATATATGGCTGTCTCCGACAACTGGATTGTCTCGCCCTGATACTTAATGTAAGTTCCACCGAATTCAACCGGATCAGAACTGTCCATTGGTGTGTAACCTTCTAATGTTTTGTTAATGTCTTTTACTGCTGAATACCTTCCAGCTTTTACTCCTGTTTCCTGTGCAAATGCATAGTATCCCTGTAATGGAGCTAAGTTGCCTGCAACAAGAACACCAGTCATGACACTGACAGCAACAGAAGCAATAATTTTGTTTCTTCGTATCATATTATTCCTCCTTAATATTAAATTGTTTCTGCTTCTTAAGATGCTTTTATTATATTCACATTGTTTTTTTATAGATACAAAAAAACAGCACGAAATCTTTCAAAATCAAAAAAATATGTAAAAAATCAGTAACATTTTCTCTATAAACGACCTATAATCAGTATATGATTTTGCTTCGTAAGATATTATTCATATACCAAGGAGACGGCAATGTACCATTTTATTAATGACAATTTCCACACGGATATTGCTACTGTGCCACCATCTTATAAAATGAAACATTTTCATGAACATAACAGATGGGAGTTGATGTTTATATATTCTGGTTCCTGCACCCTTTATGTAGGTGATGAAATATATATGTTAAATCCGGGCGGACTTGCTCTTATCCCACCAGACATGGCGCACATGACTACTTACCTCGCCGGAAGTGACCATACAAGATATGTGTTATATTTTAATAATGATGATTTAAAGTGGATTGCTGATGATTCTTCTCAGGATATAGAAAGCATTTTTCATAAACATCCTGTTGTCCATATACCAGAAAGACGACTTGATTATATATCATCAATTATCCAGAAGATTTCTTATGAACACAATGGTGTCGACAGTCTGTCTTTATCTTTCGTACATTCTTATTTTCATGAACTTATACTTTTTATTCTGCGCTGTCAGATGTACGAAGATAATGTTATTACGAAAATGGATACAGGTAATGAACTTATCCAGAAGGTTATTGAATATATTATCGAGAATTATCACAATGACATAACTATGGCTGCTACTGCAGAACTATTTAATATGAGTGAATCGAGCCTTTCCAAGAAATTTAAGGCTTTTACAGGCTTCAGATTCAGAGAGTATCTTATTAATGTAAGAACGCACGCAGCAGCAGACCTTTTAGTCAACACCAGCCTCTCTATTACTGAGATTGCTGACAAATGCGGTTTCGCCGACAGTAATACTATGGGCGGCACATTTAAAAAAATCATGGGCGAAGCGCCCGGAAGCTACAGAAAGAACCATTAATTATATTTTTATTTTAGAACGGAGGTTATTATGGCAGATTTTATTTTACTTAATGAAGATTTCTCTGATTTTCCCATTGGTGAATTCCCTTATGATAAGAATCATTCGGCAATGGGTGAGTATCATTTTATCCATTATCCCGGATATTATGGTAAATGGCATGACCCGGTATGCAACCACACTTATAACGGTCAGGGAGCTTCCTGGATTATTTCTGAATATAATGGAAAACATTTTATGGAGCAGATGCGTATCCGCAATGACAAGCCCCACCGGACTTTTCCTATGCTTACAAGCGGCGACAGATTCTGGCGCGATTATACTATAACTGCAAGTGTCCGTATGTTTACTACCAAATGGGGTAATGCCGGCATTGGTTTTTGTTGTCAGAACTCTGCTAATCTTCTTGTCCTTGTTTTTGAAGAACATGAACTGAGAGTTGAATACCGTCACAAGGAAGAGGTTACTATTCTTGATTCTGTAGCTTTCAACTACAACTGTGACGATACTTATATCCTTAAAGCAGAAATTAAAGGCAGCCATGTTATATGCAGCGTTGATGATAAGGTTTATTTTGACTTTGACACTGAATATGCCGTACAGGGTGGCAAAGTCGCCGTTACAGCAACGATCCCTGCACAGTTTGGTTTTGTAAATGTTACTACTTCTGAAAGTACTGCTGCTTCTATTGATGCTGCAAGAAATGCTTATAAAGCTGAATGTGAAAATGCGCAGGCGCATTATCCTAAGATGAAACTTCTTAAGAAGATTGACCTCAAAGGCTGCGGCACCGGAAGGCAGCTTCGTTTTGGTCATCTGCTTGGCAACGGTGAATACCAGATGGTTATGGCACAGTGCCAGAAAAGAGTAAACCGTGATGCTTATGGAACCATCAGCTGCCTCACCGCATTTGACCTTGACGGCAATATTTTATGGCAGCACGGTGAACCAACCAATAATCACGACATTGGCACTATATCAGCTGACATGCCTATGCAGATATATGATATTGATGGTGATGGTTTTGACGAGGTTATAACAGCCAAGAATTTTGAAATTCTTATTCTTGATGGCAGAACAGGTGAAGTCAAGAAACGTGCCAAAGCACCTTTCTCTACAACAGAGGAGGATGGAACGATTATTGGTGTTCCTGACAAAATCTATGCTTTTGACAGAATTAACCCTGACGGTATGCGTATATGTAATTTCCGTGGTCTTGATAAGCCACGTGATATTCTTATTAAGGATCGTTATTGCAGGGTGTATGCACTTAACGATGACCTTGAGGTTATGTGGCATTTCCAAAGTGATAAGAATACCGGACATTTTCCTTTTGCAATTGATATTAACGGGGATGGACATGATGAACTTCTTGTAGGTTATAACATGCTTGACTGCCATGGTAACAAGATGTGGACTATGCCTGTTAATGAAGACCACATTGATGAAATTGTTCCCGGAAGATTCGAATCAGGTCCACACAAGGGCACTAAATTCTTTGCCTGTGTTGCTGGAAAGGAAGGCTTCCTGATATCTGATTTTAACGGAAAGCTTCTTAAGAAAGACGGTATAGGTCATGCCCAGCGTGTCAGTCTCGCTAATTACCTTCCTGACCGTCCAGGCTATGAAATGGTTGTTGTTAATTTCTGGGGACACCAGGGAATTATATATTTCTATGACAGCGAAGGTAACCAGTTATGGGAAATGGAAAACGAACTTAATGGTAATCTCCTAACTCCTGTCAACTGGACTGGTGATGGTCAGGACTTCATACTTCTTAATGCTGATGTAGAACGCGGTGGAATGATTGATGGCAGAGGTATTCAGGTTGTCAGGTTCCCTGATGACGGGCATCCTACCATGTGTGCAGAAGCTGTAAATCTCTACGGCGATGCCCGTGATGAAATTGTGACATGGGATTATGATTCAATGTACATATATACACAGGATGATTCACCTAAAGATGATGTATATGCACCTTTCAAATATCCTGATTATAATGCTTCTAATTACCGTGGAGAGTACTCTTACCGTGAGAAGTGGTGGTAAAAATTTAAGAATATAAATAACTGAGCGAACCAAAAAAGGGCTTCCGGGAAAATCCCGGAAGCCCTTAAATTTACTGTATAATAATCGAGTACATCAACCTATAAAATTACTCAATGATTGTAGCAACAGCACCTGAACCTACTGTACGTCCACCTTCACGGATAGCGAAACGAAGACCCTGCTCCATAGCTACGTTGTGGATAAGTTCAACTGTCATTTCTACGTTATCACCAGGCATGCACATTTCTGTACCAGCTGGGAGTTCACAAACACCAGTAACATCAGTTGTTCTGAAGTAGAACTGTGGTCTGTAGTTGTTGAAGAATGGAGTATGACGTCCACCTTCGTCCTTTGTTAATACGTAAACCTGAGCTGTAAACTTGTGATGAGGTGTGATTGAACCTGGCTTGCAGAGAACCTGTCCTCTCTGGATTTCGTCTCTCTGAACACCTCTAAGAAGTGCACCAATGTTATCACCTGGCTGTGCTTCATCAAGAAGCTTTCTGAACATTTCGATACCAGTTACAACAACCTTACGGATGTCATCATGGATACCAACGATTTCAACTTCTTCATTTACATGAAGAACACCACGTTCTACTCTACCTGTAGCAACAGTACCACGACCTGTGATAGAGAATACGTCTTCTACTGGCATAAGGAATGGCTTATCTGTATCTCTTTCTGGATCTGGAACATATTCATCGATTGTGTGCATAAGTTCAAGAATCTTATCACCCCATTCGCTGTTCGGATCTTCAAGAGCCTTAAGAGCTGAACCCTGGATGATTGGTGTGTCATCGCCTGGGAAGTCATACTCGTTAAGGAGTTCTCTGATTTCCATATCTACTAATTCAAGAAGTTCCGGATCATCAACCATATCACACTTGTTCATGAATACAACGATGTAAGGAACACCTACCTGACGAGCAAGAAGGATATGTTCTCTTGTCTGAGCCATAACACCATCTGTAGCAGCTACTACGAGGATACCAGCATCCATCTGAGCAGCACCAGTGATCATGTTCTTAACGTAATCGGCATGACCTGGGCAGTCAACGTGAGCGTAATGTCTCTTTTCTGTTTCATATTCAACGTGAGCTGTAGAGATTGTGATACCTCTTTCTCTTTCTTCTGGAGCCTTATCGATATTTTCGAATGCAACAGCTTCACCTGTACCAAGTCTCTCATGAAGAGTCTTTGTGATAGCAGCTGTAAGTGTAGTCTTACCATGATCTACGTGTCCAATTGTACCAATGTTACAATGTGGTTTAGTTCTTTCAAATTTAGCCTTTGCCATTGTTTAAAATCCTCCTTAAAATGATTCATACCCTTTATGGGGTTTCATAGCTAAAATCTATTATATTGCATTTTTAAATATTTTGCAACTATATTTTTATTAGATTATTTTGCTCTTGAAGCAATAACCTTATCCTGAACGGACTTTGGAGCCTGTTCATACTTATCAAAGAACATAGAGTAGTTACCACGACCCTGTGTCTTAGAACGAAGGTCTGTAGCATATCCGAACATCTCTGAAAGCGGAACGAATGCTTTAATCATCTTACCACCTGAGATATCTTCCATACCTTCGATACGTCCTCTACGAGAGTTGATATCACCGATAACATCACCCATGTATTCTTCCGGCATTGTAACTTCAACCTTCATGATAGGCTCAAGAAGTGCCGGAGCTGCCTTAGCCATAGCATCCTTAAATGCCATAGAACCGGCAATGTGGAATGCCATTTCTGATGAATCGACTTCATGGTAAGATCCATCATAGATATCTGCTCTAAGTCCGAGAACCGGGAATCCAGCTAAAATACCTGAGTTAGCGGCTTCACGGATACCATCTGCAACTGAAGGGATGTATTCCTTAGGAATAGCACCACCAACTACTGATGATTCACAGAAAAGTACCGGAGGCTCATTGATTAATACTGTATTCTTTGTTTCAACATCGAACTTATCAACGTTTGCTTCAAGTGGTGAGAAACGTACTTTACAGTGACCATACTGACCACGACCACCTGACTGCTTAGCATACTTACTATCAACATCAACTGCCTTTGTAAAGCATTCTCTGTAAGCAACCTGTGGAGCACCTACGTTTGCTTCTACCTTGAATTCACGAAGAAGTCTGTCTACGATGATATCAAGATGAAGTTCACCCATACCTGCGATAATTGTCTGACCGGTTTCCTGATCTGTGTGGGCACGGAATGTCGGATCTTCTTCAGCAAGCTTTGCTAAAGCTTCACCCATCTTACCCTGGTCATTCT
>OODS01001815.1_pt1 | contig 13149 bp, 9 predicted proteins | sample 1671531 | NCBI WGS metagenome assembly OODS01 (sample SAMN06348166, study PRJEB24527) | human gut metagenome | biome: human gut; feature: ankylosing spondylitis patient; material: feces | host: Homo sapiens | place: China | collected 2015-10 | reverse complement strand
GGCGGGGCTGCTGTTCGGGCTCCAGTCGCCGATCAACGCGCAACTGAGCCGCTCCGTGGGCGTACTGGAGGGGAGTTTCCTTTCGTTCCTCGGCGGCACGCTGGTTCTTGGGATCGCCATGCTGTTTTTCGGCAAAGGGCATGTCGGCGGCGTATTCGGCGTTCCTGCGTGGCAATTGGTCGGCGGTTTGCTCGGGGCGACCGTGGTATTCAATACGATTCTCTGTGTGCCCCATATCGGCGTCCTGCCCACCCTGATGGCCATGATCCTCGGAAACCTGATCATGGGCTGCATCATTGACCATTTCGGTTGGTTCGGCATTCCCGTGACGCTGTTTACGTGGAGGCGTTTCTTGGGCGTCCTGCTGGTCTTGCTTGGCCTCCTCATAGCTTTTAAACGCTGATTTCTTTCAATATCATTTGCCTCATCCTATCTCTGCCCCTTACTTCTTTTCTTTCTCTTGCCCAAACGAAAGGCCGCTCGAAATGCTTCGAACGGCCTTTCCCGATTTTTATAAGCAGTGAAACGGGGACTCCCTCCGCGCCGCCTCCCCACCAGTCAAAAGTCTTGGGAGGATGAGGGAAGGGGGTGTGGGGGAGGGGAGAAGGCAACCCTTCTCCAGAAGGGTTCCTTTTCTCCCTTCCCCCACATAACTTAATACGCGTGATCGTCCTTCTGGAGGCTTTCGGGAGTCACCTTGTGGGCGAAGGTGTAGTACACCCACGCCTGATAGGCGATGACCACGGGGATGCAGCAGAGGGTTACGCCAAGCATGATCTTGAGGGTCAGCTGGCTGGACGCGCCGTTGAAGACCGTCACGCTGTACGCGGGATCGATGCTGGAGATGATGATGCCGGGATACATGCCGAGCACGCCGAAGAAGGTCACGGTAATGATGAACAACGCGCTGAAGAACCACGCGCCGAGCAGGTTGTCGGCCCAGATCATCACCCGGACGGTGAGCAGGGAAGCCACTGCGAGGATCGGGAAGACGAGCAGCGTGGGATGCTCGGCGTAGTTGGCGTACAGATTGGTGTAGAACGCGGTCAGGGCGAGGAAAAGCAGGGCCACGGCGAGGACCAGAGGCCAGACCACCTGCGCCGCGCCGACGGCGCGTTCATGGATGTCGCCTTCGGACTTGAGGGCCAGCCAGAGGGCGCCGTGCATGCAGAAAATCAGCACGAAGAAGATGCCGCCCGCGAGGCCGTAGGGGTTCAGAAGCTTGATGATGTTGCCGTGGTACACGCCGTTGCCGTCGATCGGGATGCCCATGAACAGGTTGGCGAAGGCCACGCCGAGCAGCAGCGCGGGCAGGAAGTTGCCGAGGAACTGGCAGGCGTCCCAGAACTTGCGCCACTGGGGGCAATCCTTCTTGTTGCGGAACTCGAAGGACACCGCGCGGAAGATCAGGGCGAAGAGCAGGATGAGCAGCGGAGCGTAGAGCGCGCTGAACATCACCGCGTAGGCCTTGGGGAAGGCGGCGAAGGTCACGCCGCCGGCCGTGATGAGCCACACTTCGTTGCCGTCCCAGTAGGGGCCGGCAGCGTTGTAGATGATGCGTTTTTCTTCATCGTTCTTGGCGAGGAAAGGCAGCAGGGTCCCCATGCCGAAGTCGAAGCCGTCCAGGACAAAGTAGACCGCCCAGAGCAGTCCCCACAAAACAAACCAAGTGGTTTCAAGCATATTGGTAATCCTCTCTTAGGGTAGGGATGGCGGGGCTAGGCCTGCGCTTCAGGAGCGGCTTCCGGGCCCTTCTTGGCATACTTGCGGAGCAGGTAGATGTCCAGAATGCCGAGGAAGGTGTAGATGACGATGAAAGCCGCGAGCGAGAGCCCTACAGAGGACGTCGGGACCGGCGACACGGCGTCGGAGGTCCGCATGAGGCCATAAACAATCCACGGCTGGCGGCCTATTTCGGCCACGGCCCAACCGGCCATGATCCCGAGGTAGGGCAGGGGGATCACGTAGATCAGCGCCTTCATGAGCAGGGGGTGGTTTTCGAGATCCTTTCTCCACCACCACGCGGCGATGGCCAGCAACACGAAGAGGCCCGCACAGGCTACCATGAAGCGGAAGGAGAGGAAGGTGGGAAGGACTGGAGGAATGTCGTCGGCGGGGAAGGCGTCGAGCCCCTTCACTTCCGCGCTCGGGGAATTGAAGGCCAGCAGGCTCAGCAGGCTCGGGATGGGCAGGGCCTGAATGCTGTTGGTGCGGTTGGCCTGATCAGGCCATGTAAGGAGATACATGGGGACGTGGGTGCCGGTTTCCCAGTGGGATTCCATCGCGGCGAGCTTGGCGGGCTGCATTTCCGCGACGATCTGCGCGTGATGGTGGCCCTGAAGGCCGAGCAGCAGGACGAGGATCAGGGTGAAGGGCGCGGCGATGCGCACGGAACGCTTGAACAGATCCAGCTCGTTCTTGCGGAGCAGGTGCCACGAGGAGACGCCGAGCACAAAGAAGCCGCCGAGCATCCATGCGGCGAAAATCGTATGGAAATACTGGCTCCATGCGAAGGGGTTGGTCACGACATCAAAGAAGCTGGACAGCTCGGCGCGGCCGTTCTTGATGACGTAGCCGACGGGGTTCTGCATCCAGCCGTTGGCGAGGATGATCCACAGGGCGGACAGGTTCGAGGCGATGGCCACAAGCCAGATCGCGGTCAGGTGGACCTTCTTGCTCACGCGCTCCCAGCCGAACGCCCACACCGCAAGGAAGGTGGACTCAAGGAAGAAGGCGGCCGTGGCTTCGATGGCCAGCAGCGAGCCGAAGATGTCGCCCACATATTCCGAGTAGCGAGACCAGTTGGTCCCGAACTGGAATTCGAGGGTGATCCCGGTTACGACGCCGAGGACGAAGTTGATGAGGAACAGCTTTCCCCAAAACTTGACCATTCTTTTGTACACTTCATTGCCCGTGCGGACGTAGAGCGTCTCCATGATGGCGAGAAGAACCACGAGTCCGAGGGTCAGCGGGACAAAGATGAAGTGGAAAAAGACGGTCACGGCAAATTGCAACCGTGACAGCATGACAACATCCATAGAATTCCCCCATGATTTTGGTTTCCGGCCGGAAGCCGGATCATTGCCGGAGCCCAGTCTCCTCAGGCTCCTTTGAAAAGTATATGATATTAGGCCGCATCGGAAAGGATTCTTCCCTAAAACGGCGCGTGGAGGCGGCTTTCTCAGTCCGGCCCCGTCTCCTCTCGCTCACGAACGCTTCCGCGCGATGCCCCGCGCATTGCCTTCGCCGCCGGAACGGGAGGCGGGGGAAAGCCCGAAGGCTTGCCCCCGGAACATCAGCACTTCGCCTTGAGGGCCTCGGCAACGGTCTTGCCGAGCGCGACGCACTGGGACAGGCCTTCATGCTTGGGCACAAACAGGCACTTCACAGGGTCGGCGGGCATATCCATGTTCATGGATGCGAGCCATTCCTGAATGATCTTCGGCGATTCGCCGGACCAGCCGTAGGAGCCGAACGCGGCGCCCACGCGGTTCAGGGGGCGGAGGCCCTTCATGTAGGTCAGCACGTCGGCGATGCCGGGCAGTACGTTGTTGTTGTGCGTGGCGGAACCCACGATGACCGCGCCGCAGTCGGCGAGTTCGGTCATCACGTCGCTGTGGTGGTTCTTCTGGATGTCGATGATGCGGACGGGCACACCTTCGTCTTCAAGGCCGGAGGCGATGGCGGAGGCCATGATGCCGGTGGAGCCCCACATGGAGTCGTAGACGATGACGGCGCGCTGCTTCGGCTTCTGTTCGGCAAGGGCGCGGTAGGTGTCGAGGATGTACTTGCAGTCGTCCTTGCCGCGCCAGATGAGGCCGTGGTCGGGGGCGATCATTTCGATGTCGAGCTTCAGGGCAGCCACAAGCTCAAGCGTCTTGAGGACCTGCGGGGAGAAGGGCAGGACGATGTTGTAGTAGTATTCCTTGATCGCCTTTTCCAGCACGCAGCGGTCGTACTGATCCGAAAAACGTTCGGAGGAGGCGATGTTCTGGCCGAAGGCGTCGTTGCTGATAAGGAGCTTGTCTTCGGGGATGTAGGAAACCATGCTGTCGGGCCAGTGCAGCATACGGGTTTCCACGAAATGGATGTTCCGCTTGCCGATGTTGATGACGTCCCCGGTCTTGACCACTTCGATGGGCCAGCCGGTGGTGTCGAACTGGGCTTCCATGAAACGCTTGCCGATGGTCGACGTGATGATCTTCTCGGGCTTGCAGCGCTCGACGAGCTGGCACAGGGCCCCGGCGTGGTCTTTTTCGGTGTGGTTCACGACGATGTAGTCGACCTTGTCGAGCGGCATCAGCTTGGCGAGGCGGCAGAACATGGTTCCGGCGTAATCGTTGTCCACCGTGTCGAACACGACGTTCTTCTCGTCGCGGACGAGATAGCTGTTGTAGGTCGTGCCGCGCGGGGAACGGCTGTAGCCGTGGAAGTTGCGCTTGTTGTAGTCGACGGCCCCGATCCAGAAAATATCTTTCGCCAGTTCAACGGGTTTCATAGTGACAAAATCCTTTCAGGCATGTTTGAGGTGAGCACAAAAACATGGGGGTGCGACGAAGCCCGTCACACCCCCTATTCTACGCGTTCAGACGAGCCGCTATCTTAGGCAGCGGAAAAGTCCGACTTGGAAGCGCCGCAGACGGGACAGACCCAATCTTCGGGCAGATCTTCAAAAGCGGTGCCGGGGGCGATGCCGCTGTCAGGGTCGCCGGCGGCGGGATCATATTCATAGCCACACACATTGCAAACATATTTCTGCATCGTTAATCTCCTGCCCGCGAAAGCGCTGCTCTTGCCTGCGGGGGTTAGAGGTGTAAGGAACATCTCCGACGGCACTGTTACAGCCAAAAAGAGCCGCCGTTGTCAAGTGGTCTATAGGTGCTTATGCCTTCCACAGGCCGTGGAGGTTGCAGTATTCGCGGGCGGAAACAACTTTGTCCACCGGGATGCAGAAATCGGCTTCGGGCGCGTCGCCGGGCTTCAGGAACTTCTTATAGCGCTTGCCGTCGGCGGTGGCGATTTCGATCCATTCGATCCAGTGGGTTTCTTCCATCACGTGAGGAGCGGAACCGACCTTGACCTTACAGCCTGCGCCGTTGGCTTCAATCACGGGCACATGCTTTTCCTTGGCGCCGTCGATGGCCTTGTCAGCCATAAGTTTCATGGGCTGGCCACAGCAGGAAAGCGGGCCGCCGCTGCCGGCGAAAAGCACTTCGATGACATTGCCGCAGAGTTCACACTTATAGATTTCAAACTGGTTAGCCATGAGAACCTTCCTTATGACAATGGTTGGCTGAATAAGGATCCTGTCTTTCTGGGAAGTACACCGGGAGCCGTTTTTTGACAATGAGAAATGGATATGGGGAATCCGGTTTCCCCTTCGTTTTGCCTATCGCTCCGTGGCTCAGAATGCCCTACTCGTGAAACGATAATAGTTCTTTTTATACTTACTGTCCAGCAAAAAAAGGGCGCCTTCCCCGGTTTTCCCCTGAAAGGCGCCTCAAGTCTAACGCTTCATAGCGTCAATCTCATGTCGGGTCAGGCGGTTGGCTTCCGCCCGCGCAGCCGGGCGTGACGATAAACGATGTGCAGCCGCGTGGCCAGCCAGTTGAGGACCAGCGGGGGGCTGACCATATAGTCCAGCGATTCCTGGCATTGCGCCAGCAGATCGTTGACATGGAGATGGCCTGCTTCGGGGAGGATGGCAAGACGCCGTCCAAGAGGCCCTCCATCCCGCCCGGCGTGGAGAGCGGCCTGTGCCTTCTGGACGGAGAGCACGATCCGGCGGGCCAGCGCCGCATCGACGGCACCCTTGCCGGACGTCTTGTCGAGCCACCCCTGCCCGGAGGCCATGAATTCCGCCAGCGCCTCTTCCCACTGGAACAGCTCCGGCGTCGAAGGCGTGCCGGCCTCGGGCCACGCCAGCGTGACGACCCAGCCACGGGAGACAAGCGTGGGGAGGAGGCGCTCCCGCTGCGGGGCGAGGAGCAGGAAACAAACGCCGGGCCGGGGCTCCTCCAATGATTTCAGAAGCGCGTTGGCGGCTTCCACGCCGAGGGACTGGGCTTCGGCGAGGATAACGACGCGCTTGCCGTCGCCGCGCGGCGCTTCCCCGAGGATGGTCCTCAGTTCGCGGACGGTTTCGATCTTGATGGAGCCTTCGCGCCCGTCCAGCACATACAGGTCGTGAAACAAATTCGCGCCGATCTGGAGGCAGGCCGGGCAATGCAGGCAGGGCGGCCGCCCTTCCGGGCAGTTGAGGCGGGCGGCGTGCCACAGGGCCACGCTGAAGCGCTCGGCCACGCTGCCGCCTTCGAGGATCAGAACCTGCGGCGGATCGCTTGCCAGCTTGTTGAGCGCTGCGCGCACACGCTCCTGCCGCGCGTCAAGGGCGAGGGCAAAGGCGGCTTCCGCCTCCTCCCGGGTGGGGAGTTGTTCTTCTGTCGCTGTGCGGGTGGTTTTTACGGCCACTGTGCGTCCTTTGGTCAAAAAGAAAAGTCACGGGAAACGGATGCCGACGGGAAAAGGCCCTCCCGCCGCCCCTTCCCCGCACCAAACGGCGGGTTCCGAGGCGGAGGAAAGCCGCATATCCCGTTTGACGTAGCTGTTACAGAACTTCTTTTTGCTTTTCAACAGCGGGGAAAGGATAGGCGCGGCTCCCCGCCTGGCAATCCTCATACGGGGATCTCAGGATGCCTTCCCCGTCGGTTGAAGTTCCGGAGGGAGGCGGGAGACTCCGGCGAGCCTGTGAGAACGCTCCCTTCAAGAAGCTTTCCCATACGGGTAGGCCCTTTCGACTCTGGAGCGGTTCGTTCGGCTGTATCACTCCAGAAAATTCCAGAGATCCGGCAAGTACAAAAGTCATTGCCAGAGGAGAGAGGTGGGAGCAGTGCTGGCAGGTTTGGGGAAAGGGACACTTTTTCAGAAACGTTCCCTTCCCCCAATCTCCCTGCTTTTTTAAAGGCAATCCGATATATGCCGCCTGCGCCTGAGCAGCGGACGATGGCCGTTGGAGAATCCGGCGCAGCGTTTGTTGAGTGTAAGGATATAGTTTTCGTAGCTGTCCAGGTAGAAGGACAGGGCGCGGGCGAAATTGCGCCCGAGCAGGCCGTCCACGAAAAGCTGGCTGACCTCCCGGACGCGGGACAAAATCCCTTGCGACCGGGCCACGATGACCCGTTCTTCGCGCGTCATGGTGCGAAGGATGGAGGTCAGCGTCTGCTGTGCACAAGGCTGATACAGCCAGAAATACATGAGATCCAGCGCATTGATGATGCTTTCCACTTGCAGGGAGCGGGCTTCCGTGGAGGTAAGCCGGGTAAATTCCTCGGGGCGGGACAACAGCGAAAGGATGTCCTGATCCGGGAAGGCCAGCTCCAGCTTGGCATAACAATCAAACAGGCGCTGCAATTTGGTTTCGTAGTCCCAGTACCGGAGCCGCCGATTGTTGCGCCAGTCGGCAAGTCCTTCGATGATGGCCGCCACCGTATCCGACGCCGTCTTGGAAATGATGGCCGCGCCGGGTTCGAGGATCAACAGGGGATCGGCCGTCGTGAAGAACGGTAGGAACAGGGCCAGCACGTCGTTGTAGAACACCGAAACCGGGATGGCGAGCAAACTTCGGAAGAGGTTCCCGATGATGGCTTCCTTGGGGAACCCACGATAGATGTTGTGCAGCGAAATGTAGATGCTGTTCGCCCCGGCTATGATGGAGAAGACAAGGAACTGGTGATCTTTGACCGTCAGCCCCAGCCCGTCTTCCAAGAGCAGCACGCGGATAAAGTATTCCAGCAGGGGAACGGACAGCCCTGTGTATAGCAGGGAATCGCAAACGCGTGTCCAGCTTACATAATCGTTCCAGCGCAGGAGGGAGCGGCTCCACATGCCGCCTCCGCCGAGGATGGCCTGCGGAATGTTGCGCAGGCCGGTGATGAGGAACCACAGGGGCGCGCCGAACCACGCCAGCACCCACCATTCCTGTGTGTACAGGAAGGTCACCAGTGCCGGGATGAATCCCGCGAGCACTTTGAGCGTATTGGAAATGGGCGTGCTGAGGCGCGAGAAGCCGAGCCAGCGCGGGCGGGTCTTTTCGGTCCGCTCGGCGCGCAGGCCGTTGTTCAGCTCGCCGCCGATGCCGCCCATCGTGATGACGTTGCCTTCCTCTCCGATCTGGGTAATGCCGGAAATGGCCCGCCATTCCTTGGTGCAGCGGAGCCCGAAATGTCCGAACCCCCAAATGCGGCGCAAGCGCGGACCGAGCCAGCGCATGAAGGACGAATAGCGTTCCTGTTCGGCGTAGGTTTCGCGGAATTCCAGCGACAACGACACCGGAAGGTAAATGGGCCGGAACTGCTTGCCCCGGGCGATCTGCCTGCGCGCGCCGTGGGGAAGGGTTTCGGGCATGGCAAGGCCCATGCCGTGCCGCACGCCCGAATGGCTCGTGGAGTCCGTCCCGATGCGGATACGCAGGGGTGCGACCTTGTACGGGGCCTGCAGCGAAGGGATGTTGCGCAGGATGATACGGAATTTGGCGCAGCGTTCCTTGTCCTTTTCGGAAGACGAGGCTTCCAGCGTACGGATCATGCCCCGCAGTATCTGTTTGAGGTGCAGGACGCTGCCCTTGTTGATGGCGATCTGGAGATCGTTGATCGCGGTGAGGTGCCGGAGATGCCCTTCCTGCCATTCCTTGAGGTTGAACAGCTCCAGATGGGTGATCATGCCCTGGCAGTCCCAAAGCAGTTCCAGCACGTCCTCGGCGGTAAGTTCCGCAAGCTGGAGCGTGATGCGGTACCCGCTGCGCAGGCAGGAGAGCCAGTCAAGCAGCACATGGGGCGGCATCCTGAGCAGTTCCGGCGTGTCCGGCGCGTTGTCCGGCACGTCGGGAGAGGGCAGCTCGGGATTGCGTTCGGGCTTGAGCCACGTTTCCATGATCACTTCGGTCGTGAGCATGTCCATGCGCCGGATAAGCTGTGCGATCTGGCTCTGGCGTTCGCTGGTGGCGGTGAGGGCTTCCTCCTGCAATGCCTTGACCCGCTGGACAAGGTGCTTGAGGAGCGTCTTGTGCGCGTATTCGGCGAGATGGAGGAACGAGGTTTGCCCGGTCCCCACATAGGCAAGGAACGCCTCGGGCTCAAGAAGCGGAACGGGGATTTCGAGCTCCTCGGCCAGAGCCGGGGCGTGCTTGGCGTTCCACAACTGGAGCGTATCCATGACGTGGCGCTGCATCCAGAGGGATGCCTTGCGCCCTTCGTTCATGAGGGCGACCATAGGCCGCTCGGCGAGGAAGGACAAAAACGCCTCGGGATCGGAGAAGCCGCGCGGGGCCCAGACGAAACAGACGAAGCGATCCCGGAAAGGCGTGCGGAACTCCAGGCCGATGCGGACGTCGACGCCCATAATCTCGGCGGCTTGCAGCAGTTCGCGCGCGGCGGCTGGCTCAACGTAGTTGTAATAGACGACGGTGATATACCGGATGCCCTTGATCCATGCGTCCATGATCAGGTGCGTCGCGTTTTTGCGGCCCTTGGTGTTGGCGTCGTGGACGTGGTGGTCCACGGTAAGCTGGTTCCACTCCTCGGGCATTTCCAGCAGATGGTATGTGTTCAGGAACTGGCGCACGAGGCGGGGGTTCCCGGACGTGACCTTCCTGAAATCGTGCACGAGCTTGAGCTGCGTCAGCTCATCCTGGCGAGACCGGATGATCTCCTTCATGATCTGGATGAGGACGCGGCCCGTATTGTACCGGAAGGGCGTGCGGGCGCTGTGCAGCACCTCGTCGCGGAGGATGCGCAGGGCCATGAGCCGGTCCGGAGCGCCGCCGGCTTCGAGGTTGCCGAGCAGGTTGATGACCGCGTGGGCCATCCTGTACTCGTGGGTCGTCGTCAGTTCCAGGATGCCATGCGGATGAAGATTGGCGTCAAAGACCTTGTGCTCAAGGTCCTGCGAGGGGCCGTGATCGATCGTTTCGTTGATCATACGCAGGAGTTCACGATCCTGCTTGTCGAAAAAAAGTGTTCCGAGCATGGGCAATCCTGAAGGCGAAAAAGGGGAAATAACAAGAGAAATGATTCAAAGGGTGAAACGTCCCTTCTAGTCAAAAAAAGAACAAGCGTCAACGGCCCCCCTGCGGAGAGGGCGGGGCTAGCACCTTTTTTACGCCGTATAGGGAAAAAAGAAAGTGTGGCAGCAAAAATCCCCGCCGGATGGACTTCCACCGGCGGGGATTCTGAAGCGCCTTTTTGCTTGTGCCTACCTGGTCCACACCTCAAGGAACGCCTTGGCGGTGTTGCCTTTGTCGAGATGTTTCAAGAGGGCGCTGCCGAACACGGCGGCGTCGGGCCGGATGTCGGCGGGAATGGCGGCAAGCTGGTCCGGGTGCTGCAAACCGAAGCCCAGAGCCAGCGGCAGGTTGAAGGCTTTCCGCGCCCGGCGCAGCGTCTCTTCCACTTGCGGAGGACGGAGACGACGTATACATAGCCTTCCGAAACGGCGGCGTATTCGCGCATCCTTTCTTCCGATGTGTTCTGGCCGACCAGCGCGATCAGATCGATGCCGTGCGCTTTCAGCGTGGTTCGGACAGGGGCGCTTTCGTCAAGCGGCAGATCCGGCACGATGCAGCCGGAGACGCCCGCTTGTGCGGCATCGGCGGCGAAGCGTTCCAGCCCGTACTGGAGGAACGGATTGAGGTAGCCCATGAGCACGATGCCCGCCTTGAAGTTCCCGGCGCGCTGCTTGAGGCCGTCCATGATCCAGTTCAGGCTGACGCCCTGTTCCAGCGCGCGGCGGGAAGCGTCCTCCACGACCGGGCCGTCGGCCACGGGATCGGAGAACGGCACGCCGATTTCGATCACGTCCGCGCCGTTGGCGTCCAGTTCTTCAATGATGCCCCAGAACGTGTCGAGCGTGGGGAAGCCTGCGGTGACGAAGGGAATGAGCGCCGTGCGTCCGGCTGTGTGCGCATCCCGTATTTTCTGTTCAAGAAAAGTCATGATGGTTCTCCTCGTTATGCCTCCGGCGGCAAGGGTGGCTACCGCCCCCCTTGACCCCCTGTCCGGGGGGAATAATTCCCCCCGGTCCCCCTTGGTTTTTGGGGTGGGGATATGTGTCTTCGGCATTTTATATTTTAAGTATCTATTTTAAATTATTTTATATTTCAATTCCTCGATACGTCGCTATCATGAGATATGCAGATGTTGCTCCACGATGTCCATGTCCTTGTCGCCGCGCCCCGAGAGGTTGACGACGACATGCCCTCCTGCGGGAAGCTCACCGTGGTGCCGGAGTACCCACGCCAGTGCATGGGAGGATTCCAGCGCGGGAAGGATGCCTTCGGTGCGGCAGAGGGTCTGGAAGGCGTCGAGCGCTTCGGCGTCGTTGGCGAGCCCGTAGTGGACGCGCCCAATGGCGCTCAGGTAGGCGTGCTCCGGTCCGACGCCGGGATAGTCGAGCCCGGCGGAAACGGAATGCGAAGGTTCGATCTGTCCGTCTTTGGTCTGGAGGAGCATGGTCATCTGGCCGTGCAGGACGCCGGGCGTGCCGAGGTTGATCGGCGCGGAATTGTAGCATCCCGGCTCACCGGTACCGGCCGCCTCAACGCCGATGATGCGTACGGATGCGTCATCCACGAACGGATGGAACATGCCGATGGCATTGGAGCCGCCGCCCACCGCCGCGACGACCACATCGGGAAGCCGCCCGGTTTTCTCCAGCATCTGGGCACGGGTTTCGCGCCCGATGACGCTCTGAAGATTCCGGACCAGCGTGGGGAAGGGGTGCGGACCCGCCGCCGTACCGAAACAATAGTGTGTGGTCTCCTGCGCGGCGATCCAGTAACGCAGGGCCTCGTTGATGGCGTCCTTGAGGGTCCGGGTGCCGCTCTGGACGGGCCGGACTTCAGCGCCGAGCAGCTTCATGCGCCGCACGTTGGAGGACTGGCGCTCCACGTCCTCGGCACCCATGAAAACGATGCATTCAAGCCCCAGACGGGCGGCGGCAGCGGCTGTCGCCACGCCGTGCTGGCCCGCGCCGGTTTCCGCGACCAGCGCCGTTTTGCCCATATGCTTGGCGAGCAGCGCCTGCCCGAGCGTGTTGTTGACCTTGTGCGCGCCGGTGTGCAGCAGATCCTCGCGTTTCAGCCACAAAGAGAAGCCGAGCCGTTTGGACAGAGTGGGGCAGTAGGTTAGGGGCGTTTCCCGTCCCGCGAAGTTGCGGAGCAGATCGTCCAGCTCCTCCTTGAAGGTGGGGGAGGGCATGATGTCCCGCATGGCCTCTTCCAGTTCCTGGAGCGGAGGCATGAGCAGTTCAGGAACGAAACACCCGCCGAATTCTCCGAAGTAACCTTTTTTCATGACTATCCTCTCAGAGCCGTTAATGCGGCCTGCATACGTGAAGGGTCCTTGCGTCCGGGTTCGGATTCGAGACCGGAATTGAAATCCACTCCGTCAGGGACACAGGCCGCGACGGTTTCTTTGACATTTTCAGGAGTGAGCCCGCCGGCCAGCAGCCAGGGGCGGGGAGCGTTCAGGCCGCGCAGCCGTTCGGAGCCGATCCGTTTTCCGCTGCCGCCTCCGGACATCCCCGCGTCAAGCAGGAACATTCCGGTTGATGCCGCGTGCCGGTTCATGGTTTCTTCCAGTGCCGCCAGATCGGGATAACGCTCGGGCCACAGTACCCTGATGAGACGTTCGGCCCCGAGCGTGCGGCTCAGGCGATCCGCGCAGGTCATCGACTGATCTCCGTGCAGCTGGATGCGATCCAGCCGAGCGGCGCGGGCGGTTTCCTCGATGAAACGCATGTCGTCGGTCACGAACACGCCCACGCGGAGCATATCCCCGCTGTCCAGCGCGGCGGCCTGTTCCGGCGTCACCGCGCGGGGGCTTTGCGGGGCGAAGATGAACCCGCAGAGGTCCACTCCGAGCGCGGCGGCGCAGTCCAGATCCACCTGTTCGCGCATCCCGCAGATTTTGATGATCAAGTCGTTCACTGTGGCTCCACTGGAAAATATTGGTGAAAACGGGACGGAAGAACCCAATTCTCTCTATCCTGCCCGCCAATCCCTCTTGAAAGCTCAGATAATCCGTACTCCCTCAAACAGGGATTCGATAAATATAAAAGTCTTTGGAAGAGGAGGGATGGGGGTCTGGGGGAAGG
>OODS01001805.1_pt1 | contig 13185 bp, 8 predicted proteins | sample 1671531 | NCBI WGS metagenome assembly OODS01 (sample SAMN06348166, study PRJEB24527) | human gut metagenome | biome: human gut; feature: ankylosing spondylitis patient; material: feces | host: Homo sapiens | place: China | collected 2015-10 | reverse complement strand
AGCACCCGCAAAATGCGCAGCGCGTAGTCCGTCTCTTTGGTGATGATCATGCTCCGCATCCTCTTTTCGCTTGCTTGTTAGTGCCATCATATCAATCTTGACAAAATTTGTCAAGATAATTTTCAAAAAAAATATTGCTTTAACACAGACCGCCCCAGCCCTGGTCAGCTTCGCTTTCCATTCAGCGAAAAGCCATGTTCCTTACAATCATCAGAGCGACAAGGATCACCAAAATCAGCACAAGGCAGCTTTGCAGGATGCTGATGAGATTTTTGCGATCTATTTTTACATTTCCTTTTATCATAACGACCTCGATCACGGAACGACCATGATATTCTTTATTGCGAATCAGTCTTGATGAATACTTTATTCTGTAACGCACATCATGTCAATAACAATGGAAATTTTTCTACTGTCTCCCAAGAATGATCGGCATGATAAAATAATCTATATTTTCCCCCTGCTGCGGGGCTGGTTTTTTGAGCCTTGCTACAAACTCAAAGCACGTTTAATGCTCAAAAACAGTAGAATTTCATCTGCACACGAAAGATAGATGAATAGCTGAACAACAAAATGTAACTTTTGTGACCTACGACACCAGTCTCAAGCGGTCTAACTAATGTCCACTGAACAAGTGCCCAATTTTTGTTCTGAGCCAGAATCTCCAGAAGATATGCGAGCATTCTCAAAAGAGCACGCTGGATCTTGCGGAGATTCAGCACCAGAACGGACATGGCGATCACATGAGCCGCGGTCTCCCGCAGCTTCGCGGCGACCAGCAAATAATATTGCTCGTTTACCGCCGGATCCATTTCAGAAGCTGAATCACCAGCATAGAGCCAAACGCCAGTCCCACAATGCCACCGACCATGCCAACAGACAGCGGCGCAATTGCGAACAGCGGTTCCAGCGCAGGAACCAGCAGCACCAGCCCCAGCAGCAGAGCGCCGATGGTAAAGGCCCCTAACAGGGCACGGTTGTTCCAGAAGTGCCGGGTAAGCAGCACCGGATGCTGGGATTTGCAGCTAAATCCGTGGAACAGTCGGCTCAGGCACAGGGTGGAGAAGGCCATGGTCTGTCCAGCAGCGGCACCGCCGGCGTTCAGCCCCAGATAGAAGGCCGTGACGGTGGCGGCGGCGATGACCAGTCCCTCGACGCCCACGCTATAAAGGAAGTGCTTTGTCAGGATGCCTTCGTCCCGGGGCCGGGGCTTTTCAGACATGACCTCGTCGGTGTGTGGCTCCATGCCAAGGGCGATGGCGGGTAGAGAGTCCGTCAGCAGGTTGATGAACAGCAGGTGCACTGCCGCGAAGGGCACGGGCAGTCCCATCAGAGAGGCGTAGAGCACCGTCAAAATGCCCGCCGTATTGCCGGAGAGCAGAAATTGAATGGCCCGCTTGATGTTGGCATACACGTTCCGACCGTTTTTTACAGCCTTCACAATGGTGGCGAAGTTGTCGTCCGTCAGCACCATACCGGCGGCATCCTTGGCCACCTCCGTTCCCGTGATGCCCATAGCCACGCCGATGTCCGCCTGCTTCAGGGCGGGAGCGTCATTGACGCCGTCGCCGGTCATGGCTACCAGATTGCCCCGCTGCTGCCACGCCCGGACGATGCGGATCTTATGCTCCGGGGACACACGGGCGTAGACGCTGACCTTCGGCACAAACTCCTGCAATTCCTCGTCGCTCATGCCGTCGATGACCGCGCCCTCCACGGCCTCCGTGCCGTCCCGCAAAATGCCGATCTCACGGGCAATGGCCGCCGCCGTGATTTTGTGGTCGCCGGTGATCATAATAGGACGGATACCGGCGCGGATGCACTCCGCCACCGCCGCCTTGGATTCCTCACGGGGCGGGTCCATCATGGCGATGAGGCCGAGGAAAGTCAGGCTGTTTTCATCCGCCAAAGTGATGGCCGGGCCGTCCACGCTGCGGCAGGCGAAGGCCAGCACCCGCAGGCCCTCGTTGGAAAACTGTTCGTTGACCTGTTCGATCCTCGCCCGTTCCTCCGGCGTCACCACGCAGCGGTCCAGCAGCACGTCCGTCGCGCCCTTGGTGACCAGCATCAGGCCACCCGCCAGCTTGTGGACCGTGGACATCATTTTCCGGTCGGAATCGAAGGGGATCTCTGTCAGACGGGGCCAGCGGTTCCGGACGAGATCCTCGTCAAAGCCGTTGGTCTCCCCCAGCCGCACCAGTGCCGTTTCCGTGGGGTCGCCGATCTCCGTATCCCCGCTGATGACCGCATCGCTGCACAGCAGAGCCGTCCGCAGCAACGGCTCCTGTAACGGGTCCCGGAAGTCCGCGTCCTTGGCGTCGATCACCTCGCCTCCGGTGTAGAGCTTGCGCACCGTCATACGGTTCTGGGTCAGCGTACCCGTCTTATCCGAGCAGATGACCGACACGCTGCCAAGCCCCTCCACCGCCTGCAAATGGCGGATGATGGCGTTTTCCTTGGCCATTTTCCGGGTGCCGAAGGACAGCACGATGGTCACGATGGAGCTGAGAGCCTCCGGGATAGCGGCCACCGCCAGCGCCACGGCGAAGAGAAAGGCGTTCATCACGTTTTCGTGCCGCCACAGCACACTGACGCCAAACAGCACTGCGCAGATCACCAGAATGATGATCGACAGCTTTCTGCCGAACTGGTCCAGACTGACCTGAAGCGGCGTTTTCCGCTCCTCCGTGTTTTTCAGAAGCTGGGCGATCTTGCCCATTTCCGTGTCCATGCCGGTGGCCGTCACAAGAAAGCGGCCCCGCCCATAGGTGACGAAGCTGCCGGAGAACACCATGTTCTTCCTGTCGCCCAAGGCCGTTTCCCCACTGAGCGGCTCCGTATCCTTTTCCACCGGCAGGCTTTCGCCGGTGAGGGCACTCTCCGCGCACTTCAGGCTGGCACATTCCAACAGGCGTCCGTCGGCACAGACGGAATCTCCCGCCTCCAATATGACCACATCACCGGGAACCACCTCTCGACCGGGGATCTGTACGATCTGACCGTCCCGCAGCACCTTGGCGGTGGGAGCGGACATCTGCTTCAGGCTGTCCAGCGATGCGGAGGCCTTGACGGTCTGAACGGTGCCCAGAATTGCGTTCATGGTGATGACCGCCAGAATGACGATCATGCTCTCCACGTCCCCCATGCAGGCAGAGATGACGGCGGCCAGGATGAGGATCAACACCAGAAAATCCGCAAACTGCCCCAGAAAGATCTGCAAAACACTCTTTTGCTTGCCGGCGTGCAGTTCATTGGCTCCGTATTTTGCCAGACGATCCGCCGCATCCTCCTGCGATAGGCCGGTCTCCCGGCAATCCAGTTTCTGGAACAGCTCCACGCGGGACTGTTCCCAAATGTTCTTTTCCTGCTTCATGTACTGTGTCTCCTTTCGGCGGACGCAAAAAAGGCGAGCCCTTTTGCGTCAATGCCTTCACATTGATACAAAAGTCTCGCCATTTCAATCCGCAGCGGAGCCAAACGACCCGTACTGACGCCAACGGATACACAAAGCTGTGCAAGCTACTCCCTTTTGAACGAAGAATACACGGTTTTCTGCCCGTTGTCAAGACGTGTTTTTGCTAAAAATCGTTAAGATTCTCTCGTGTCTGAACCCACCGAGGAGCCTGCCCTCCCCTTTTCCTTTCGATTCAGCAGCTGCCGTTTTCCCTTTCAAACGCTGTCAGCCCTTCTTTTTGCGTACTTTTGGTGCTGTTGCCTGATAGCTTACATCGAGCAGCATTTTGATTTTGTCATCCGCCACACTGCCATCCAGTGCAACGGTAATCCAGCTGTCCTTCCGCATATGATAGGCTGGAAAAAAGCCGTTCTCCATCAACAGCGAGCCTGCCAGAATGGGACCGCATTTCAAGTTGACAGCGTCTATCCGCTCCTCACCCTGCAGTCCGAGCTTGCTTTTCGGCAGATCCATGACCACCGCAAACCATTTTTGATTGCTGCTGTGGCGGAACACCTCATAATTGGGATATTGGAGCCACGGACGGTCCGCGCTTGCCGGATAGGTTTCCAAGGTGAACGTTTCCAATTTCTTCCGGTCCATGCCTGTATTCTCTATCATTTCACTCATTAGAAGCCTCCATGAATACGTTCTTCCCCGCAAAAGCCAGCTGCTTTCTCTCTGCAATCCTACCTGATTTGAGCCATATTGTCAATTTTTGATAGGTTTCACTGCAAAAAGACCGTTCGCATCACGGAAGTTGCAGCCGGCTTCTGGTGTGTGATCGATCCAAGTCAAATACCTGCTCGGTAATCACACCGCTGGCGCTGGATCATGGGCGTTTTGCCCGCGTCCTTACAGAACATGCCTGCCCACTGGCAGATTCCCTGCAGGATCGGCACACAGACGCGCCCTTTTCCGTCAGCCTGTTCAGTCAAAGAAAATCAGATGCACGTCTCACGGCGTGCATCTGATTTTTGCTATCTTTTCTTGTAAACGACCAGCTCCGGGTTTTTACCGTTTTCCTCATAGGTGCAGACCAGCAGAAAATCCATATTTGCGGCAATGCCGAAGCAGCGGTCGCCGCCAAACTCACATTCCAGCTGGTTGCCGAGGTAGGTCGCCTGATCGTCAAGGAATTTGACGGTTTTTCCGTTGGGAAGGCGGTATGCAAGGTTGATATACTTGCCTACAAGCGCGTTGAGCTTTTCCACCTTGGGCATCCCGTCAATATGCAGATCGTTGAATTCATCCATCAGTGTCTGCTTATACTGCGCAAAGGCTTCCGCGCCGCCGAGATTTTCATACCGCTTCCAGTAATTGAGCTTTGGCAGCGTATTCTTCAGGTAGGCCCGCGCCTGTTCGGCGGGAAATTCCTCGCTGGCCATGTTCTGCACGCAGACCTCGATCAGATCGTCTAAATCGTGGTACATATACTCGCCGTCAGCATAGCACCACTTGCAGTACTCCTCATTGAAAAAGCCGTCTGTCTCCCTGCTGATGTCCCCGTCTGCAAGGGGCATCCCGCAGCATTGACAGATAAGCTGTCTCGGTGAGCCGAGCAGCGTATTGATGGAGACATCAAAGAGCTTTGAGAGCAGCTTCAGGGTTTCGATATTCGGCGTTGTTTCACCGTTTTCCCAGCGGGAAACCGCCTGACGGGTCACAAATACCTTTTCCGCAAGCTCGTCCTGTGACAGTCCCATCTTTGTCCTGAGTTCCAGAATCATATCCTTTGTATCCATACGATCATCACCTCACGGTCATCATACCCCAAAGTTATCGGTATGACAAGCAACCTGCTGTTGCGGAATGCACGGTGATCGAATACGCTGCCCTTGCGGATAACGCGGCACAGCGGTACATCATGATCGTTTCCCAATTATATGCAAAAGGCTCTCTGGCAATATGCCAGAGAGCCTTTTATGCGGAGAGAGTATGGTAAGAGTAAAAACAGAAAACGGATATGTAACCTCAGTTGTTTTCCTGAGTCGCTGCTGCATTTGAGCTTGTACCCATACAAGACGAGATTACATCAGAAAGCAAGGTTTGCTTTCACACCAATTTCACGTTTCGTGCTGATTCTGACCGACAATTACTGCTCAGCCAGATGCTTGTATTTGGCATAGCGCTGAGCGCAGAACTCCTCGGCCTCGGCAAACAGGACCTTGGCAGTCTCGGGGAAGGTTCTGGTCAGAGAAGCGAAACGGGTCTCGCCCATCATGAAGTCCAGCAGCTGGCCATTGGGCTCCTTGCTGGTCAGGATGAACGGATTCTTACCCTCGGCCTTCAGCTCGGGCACATAGCGCCACAGGGGCCAATAGCCGCACTCGCTGGCCAGCTTCTCCTCCAGCTGAGCCTGGCTCATGCCCTTGGAGATACCGTGGTTGATGCAGGGAGCGTAAGCGATGAGGATGGAGGGACCGTGATGTGCCTCAGCTTCCTTCAGAGCCGTGATGAGGTGCTGCTCGTTGGCACCCATAGCGACCTGAGCAACATAGACATTGCCATAAGTCATGGCGATGGCGCCCAGATCCTTCTTGCCGGTTCTCTTACCGCCATTGGCGAACTGAGCCACGGCACCCAGCTGAGTGGCCTTGGAAGCCTGACCGCCGGTGTTGGAGTACACCTCGGTATCGACAACCAGGACATTCACGTCAGCACCGGAAGCCAGGACATGGTCCAGACCGCCGAAGCCGATATCGTAAGCCCAGCCGTCGCCGCCGTACATCCAGACGCTCTTCTTGGGCAGAGCATCCTTGTTGGCCTTCAGGAAAGCGATATCATCAGAGGTCTCAGCAGTGGCGTTCAGAGCAGCCACAACAGCCTCGGACAGAGCACGGGTCTTGTCGCCGTTATCGCCCTCAGCCAGCCAAGCCTCAAGAGCGCTCTTCAGAGCAGCGTCGGAGGTAGAAGCCACCACAGCCTCAGCGTGAGCAGCCATCTGACGACGCATCTGGTCGATGGACAGCTTCATGCCCAGGGCATACTCGGCGTTATCCTCGAACAGGGAGTTGGAGTTGGCAGGACCATGGCCCTTCTCATTGGCCACATAGGGGAAAGAAGGAGTGGAGGAACCCACAACGTAAGCGCAACCGGTAGCGGAGGTAACGAACATCCGGTCACCGAACAGCTGAGACATAAGCTTCATGTAAGGAGCCTCGCCGCAGCCGGCGCAGGCGCCGCTGAACTCGTACAGAGGACGCTCGAACTGAGAACCGCGGACGGTGAACTTGTCCATGGGGTTGGTCTTGGTGGACAGGGTCAGGGCATGCTCCCAGTTCTCCTGCTCGGGCATCTGGGTATCCAGCAGCTCCATGACCAGAGCCTTCTCCTTGGCGGGGCAGACATTGGCGCAGGCGCCGCAGCCCTGGCAGTCCAGAGGATCGACCTGCATACGGAAGGTCAGGCCCTCGAAGCCCTTGCCCTTGGCCTCCTTGGTGACGAAGGCGGCGGGCTTAGCAGCCTCTTCCTCCGCGTTCAGCAGGAAGGGACGGATAACAGCATGGGGGCAGACCAGAGCGCACTTGTTGCAGCCAATGCAGTTCTCGGGGATCCACTGAGGCACCTTCACAGCGATGCCGCGCTTCTCATACTTAGAAGTCTCAGAGGGGGTAACACCATCAGCGTAGGGCATGAACTCGCTCACGGGGATGGCATCGCCGGCCTGCTTGTTGACAGGGATCTGGATCTCACGGATGTAGTGAGGCAGGCTTGCATCGGGAGCCTTGGTATCGTCAGCCAGAGTCTTCCAGGACTCGGGAACGTTGATCTTCACAGCAGCGTCAACACCTCTGTCGACGGCGGCGCTGTTCATGTCAACGATCTTCTGGCCCTTCTTGGAGTAGGACTTGATGATAGCGGCCTTCATGTACTTCACGGCGTCCTCGATGGGGATGATGCCGGAGAGCTTGAAGAAGGCAGCCTGCAGCACGGTGTTGGTGCGGTTGCCCAGGCCCAGCTCCATAGCGATAGCGGTAGCGTCGATGGTGTAGAAGTTGATCTCACGCTCGGCGATCTGACGCTTCACGCGGTTGGGCAGGTGCTCCTCCAGCTCAGCGCCGGTCCAGCTGGTGTTCAGCAGGAAGGTGCCGTGAGGCTTGATCTCGGAAACGATATCGAAGTCCTTGATGTAAGAGGTCTTGTGGCAGGCCACAAAGTCAGCCATGGTGACATAGTAGGTGCTGTGGATGGGCTCATGGCCAAAGCGCAGGTGGGACTTGGTAACGCCGCCGGACTTCTTGGAGTCATACTCGAAGTAAGCCTGAGCGTACTGATCGGTGTGGTCACCGATGATCTTGATGGAGTTCTTGTTGGCGCCAACGGTACCATCGGAGCCCAAACCCCAGAACTTGCAGGAGATGATGGACTTGCCGGCGGTGACGATATTCTCGCCAACGGGCAGGGACAGATGCGTAACGTCATCGTTGATGCCGACGGTGAAGTGGTTCTTCTTCTCACCCTTCATGTTGTCGAACACGGCCTTCATCTGGGCAGGAGTGGTATCCTTGGAGCCCAGACCGTAGCGGCCGCACAGAGCCTCGATGTTGGTACGCTTGCCTTCCCACAGGGCGTCGCACACGTCCAGATACAGAGGCTCGCCGGGAGCGCCGGGCTCCTTGGTGCGGTCCAGAACGGTCAGGCACTTGCAGGTAGCGGGGATCTTCTCCAGCAGACGCTCCATGGAGAAGGGACGGAACAGGTGGACCTGAATGAAGCCGACCTTCTCGCCGCGCTCCACCAGATAATCAACAACCTCCAGCAGGGTCTCGCAGACGGAGCCCATAGCCACCACAACGCGCTCAGCATCGGGAGCACCGTAGTAGTTGAACAACTGATAGTTGCGGCCAGTGACCTCGTTGATCTTGCCCATGTACTCCTCGACAATGGCGGGCAGCGCATCATAGGCGCTGTTGCAGGCCTCGCGGGACTGGAAGAAGGTATCGGGATTCTGCAGAGTGTTGCGCAGAGTGGGATGCTCGGTGCTCAGGGCATGATCCTTGAAGCGCTGAACAGCGTCCCAATCCAGCATCTTGCCCAGATCCTCATAGTCCAGAACCTCGATCTTCTGGATCTCGTGAGAGGTCCGGAAGCCATCGAAGAAATGCTGGAAGGGGATAGAGCCCTTGATGGCAGACAGATGGGCAACGGCGCCCAAGTCCATGCTCTCCTGCACGCTGGCGGAAGCCAGCTGTGCCCAACCGGTCTGGCGGCAGGCCATGACGTCGGAGTGGTCGCCGAAGATGGACAGAGAGTGGGTGGCCACGGTACGGGCAGAGACGTGCATAACGCCGGGCAGCTGAGAGCCGGCGATACGGTACATGGGCGGGATCATCAGCAGCAGGCCCTGAGAAGCAGTGTAGGTGCTGGTCAGAGAGCCGGTCTCCAGAGAGCCGTGCATTGCGCCGGCCGCGCCGGACTCCGCCTGCATCTCGACCAGCTTTACGGGCTGGCCAAACAGGTTCTTCTTGCCATTGGTAGCCCATGCATCCACATGGTCAGCCATGGGGCTGGAAGGAGTGATGGGGTAAATGGTAGCTACCTCGGTAAACGCATAAGATACGTATGCGGCAGCCTCATTACCGTCCATCGTCTTAAACACTTTGTTTTTTGCCATGAACGTAATTCCTCCTATTATTCTTCCCTGTATTTAACGCGAAGACTCTCCGCCCTTTGAGGTGGCCCCCTAATCGGGCGGATCAGCCTACTGAGCAAGCTGTATCTTAGAAACTGCTCCTCCGTTCCTACTGAGGGGCAGGCCATATTAATACAGCTACGTTCTTGATATGATTATAACTCTACACATTGCAAGTTTGCAAGTCCAAAAATGTTTCAAATGACGTAAGCGCTTTGCCGACAGCAAAGCATTTACGTTATTTTTACTTAGTGCATGCCGCATCCCCTGTCCCGGTCTTCCATCCTGTTCCGGCAAATATACGGCCCTCCTACCGCTGTAAATACTGTAAATACAGTATAATAGGCTGTCGAAGCAAAAAAGTTCCACATAAAGTTCGTCGAATGGCCTATAACTTTTTTCAATAGTTTGCTATGAAATAATGGTATATGCTGTTTTTGCGGTAAAACGCCACAGTCTCCCATGCATCTGCCCGTTGCGACACCAACCCTGCGTCAACGGGTGTTCTTTCTTTTGCATACAGGCGAAATACACAGACAGCTGTGGCATTTCGGAGCGGCCCGTATAACCTTTCGGTCGCTATAAAGTTGAACCTTGCATTTTCGCATTTTCTCCATTGTCTGCCGCATGACTGAATCGTTACCGCCGTCACACTCCATTTAAGATTTCCGCACCGCGCAGGTCATGTGCCGCTTTTCAAAGCAGTCCTGATAGCGCAGGCTGTCACCCATAGAGTTTGACCCCTTCCCTGTTCAGCTTGCGGGCAAAGCTCTGGCTATCTGCCGCGCTGCATTCCACTCCTCCGGCGTATACACGTTGAGAAAGTCACCGCGCGTTGGTGCTTGACAAAAGCTTCCAGAGCCCATATACTATGGGCATGGTGATCATATGACTGACGGAAGTGGATGTTACCACATGGAGTATGATCGTGAAACCAGCCGACCGTCTGGGCAGAAAAAGCTCAGATCGGTGCGGCTTTTTCTTTTTATACGGATCATTTGATCTGTTGAAAAGGAGGTTTTTCTATTTGATCGAGGGATACATCCATTCCATTGAATCCATGGGTCTTGTGGACGGCCCCGGTATTCGCACGGTGGTGTTCTTTCAGGGCTGCCGCCTGCGCTGCCGCTACTGCCACAACCCCGACACCTGGGCCATGCGCAGCGGAAAAGAGCAGATCTTCACGCCTGAACAGTTGGTGAACAAGCTTCTCCGCTTCAAGCCGTATTTCGGCGATAACGGCGGCGTCACCTTTTCAGGCGGCGAGCCGCTTTTGCAAAAGGACTTTTTATGTGAAGTCCTGCGCCTGTGCAAAAACGCGGGTATCCACACCTGTATCGACACCGCGGGCTGCGGCACCGGCGGCTACGAGGAAATTCTGGCCCATACCGACCTCGTCTTGCTGGACATCAAGCACTTCTCGCTGGACGGCTACCACAGCATCACGGGACAGTCTCCGCAGGAGTTTTTACAATTTCTTTCCGCCGTGCAAAACGCCGGCACACCCCTTTGGATCCGCCATGTGGTGGTCCCCGGACTCACGGATTCCGACGCCCATCTGGAAGGGTTGCGCGCGTATCTGCATACGATCCACAACATTCAGCGGGTGGAGCTGCTGCCCTACCACACGCTGGGTGCGAACAAGTATCATGCACTGGGGATCCCGTATTCCTTAGAGGACGTACCCGCCCTGCCGCCGGAAGCCTTGGCTGACTGGCAGCGGCGCTTTGACCGTGAATTTCATATTTAAATAAAATAGACAGGAGCGTATAAAACTATGCCTATTGATGTAAACTGCAGCGCCTGGAAGGGCTTTCGTACCGGCGAGTGGCGTCATCTCGTCAACGTGCGTAATTTCATTCAGAAGAACTACACCCCCTATGCCGGTGACGAGAGCTTTCTGGCCCCAACGTCCGAACGCACTCAGAAGGTTTGGGACAAGTCCCATGAATTGATTTTGGAGGAGCTGCACAAGGGAATTCTGGACGTGGAAACCGATGCCATCTCCGGCATCAACAACTTCGCCCCCGGCTATATCGACCGGGACAACGAGGTGATCGTCGGCCTGCAGACCGACGCTCCCCTGAAGCGCATCGTAAACCTGTACGGCGGTATGCGCATGGCCGAATCCGCTCTGGAGCAGTACGGCTACAAGCTGAACCCCGAAATTGAAAAGCATTTCAGAACCTACCGCAAGACCCACAATGACGGTGTGTTCGACGCCTATCCCCACCGCACCCGTGTGGCCCGTACCGTGGGCCTGCTCACCGGCCTGCCCGACGCTTACGGCCGTGGCCGCATCGTGGGTGACTACCGCCGTGTCCCCCTGTACGGCACTGATTTTCTGATTGAAGAGAAGAAAAAGGATCTGGACGCTCTGGACGGCGCTATGACAGACGAGCGTATCCGCCTGCGGGAAGAAGTGCAGATGCAGATCCGTGCCTTGCAGGAAATGGCCCTGATGGCCAAGGGCTACGGCTGTGACATCACCAAGCCCGCTGAGACCGCCCATGACGCTGTGCAGAGCCTGTACATGGCCTATCTCGCCGGTGTAAAGGAAAACAACGGCGCTGCCACCAGCCTGGGCCGCACCGCTACCTTCCTGGATATTTACATCCAGCGGGATCTGGACAACGGCACGCTGGACGAAGCCGGCGCGCAGGAGCTGATCGACCAGTTCATCATCAAGCTGCGGCTGGTGCGCCATCTGCGTACTCCGGAATACAATGAGCTGTTCGGCGGTGATCCCACCTGGATCACCAAGTCTCTGGGCGGCATGGGCATCGACGGCCGCACTCTGGTGACCCGCAACACCTTCCGCTATCTCCACACCCTCACCAATCTGGGCACCGCTCCCGAGCCCAACCTGACTGTTCTGTGGAGCCAGAACCTCCCCGACGCCTTCAAGCGCTACTGCGCCAAAATGAGCATTGACACCGACTCCATCCAGTACGAAAATGATGACATTATGCGCCCCATGTACGGCGATGACTACTGCATCGCCTGCTGTGTGTCCGCTATGGCGGTAGGCAAGCAGATGCAGTTCTTCGGTGCCCGCGCCAACCTTGCCAAGAGCCTTCTGTACGCCATCAACGGCGGTGTGGACGAGAAGAAGGGCCTGCTGGTCATCCCCGAGATCCAGAAGGACGATGACGAGGTGCTGGACTATCCCAAGGTACTGGCAAACTACAAGAAGGTGCTCTCCTACGTTGCCGAGCTGTATGTGGACACCATCAACATTATCCACTTCATGCATGACAAATACGCCTACGAATCCAGCCAGATGGCCCTTCACGATACATGGGTGGAGCGCCTGGCAGCTTTCGGCGTTTCCGGCCTTTCCGTGGCTGTGGACTCTTTATCGGCCATTAAATTCGCAAAGGTGATGCCCGTAAGGGATGAGAATGGAGTGGCCGTGGACTTTAAGGTGGAGGGAGAGTTCCCCAAATACGGAAACGATGACGACCGGGTGGACGACATCGCCGTGGAGCTGGTGTCCTTCTTCTCCGCAGAGCTTAAAAAGCACGCCCTGTACCGGGATGCGATCCATACGCTGTCAGCTCTCACCATCACCAGCAACGTGATGTACGGCAAAAAGACCGGCAACACGCCGGACGGCCGCCGTCACGGCGAACCGCTGGCACCGGGCGCAAACCCGATGAGCGGCCGCGACGTTTCCGGTGCGCTCGCGTCCCTGAACTCGGTCGCAAAGCTCAGCTACACCTACTGCCGCGATGGTATCTCGAATACCTTCTCCATCACGCCGGGCGCACTCGGCAAGACCGAGGAGGAGCAGGTGAACAATCTGGTTGCCATCATGGGCGGCTACTTCGCGCAGAATGCGCATCACCTGAACGTAAATGTGCTCAACCGCGAGACCCTGATGGCGGCGTATGAGCATCCGGAGCAGTACCCGAACCTGACCATCCGCGTTTCCGGCTATGCGGTCAACTTCTACAAGCTCAGCCGCGAGCAGCAGCGCGAAGTCATCTCCCGTACCTTCCACGAGGCTATCTGACCTCTAAGGGGGACTCCGTCCCCCTTAGATACGTCCCCGGTTCCTTGCGAAACCGGGGACGATAACCCCCTCTCGTCC
>OODS01001802.1_pt1 | contig 13203 bp, 5 predicted proteins | sample 1671531 | NCBI WGS metagenome assembly OODS01 (sample SAMN06348166, study PRJEB24527) | human gut metagenome | biome: human gut; feature: ankylosing spondylitis patient; material: feces | host: Homo sapiens | place: China | collected 2015-10 | reverse complement strand
AAGCATACTTGCTTTTAATATGTGGAAATCATTAAGACGATAATAAAACACGTATCCGCCCAAGGAAGCAAACAGCCCACGATTATTGCAGGCTATTTGCCAGGTGTCTTACTTACTCCTTCACATCTATTTCTGATAAGAAGGTTCAGAACTTATTATCGGAACGGCGGCTCATTAAAGGTTCGTAATTTACGCGAATGCAGTCGGTCGCCTTCTGCGCGCAGCAAATCGATCGCCCGAATGCCAATTTGCAGATGTTCGGAAATAGCGCCTTCATAAAAACGGTTAGCCTGGCCGGGAAGTTTAATCTCGCCATGCAACGGTTTATCTGAAACACACAGTAGTGTCCCGTATGGCACGCGGAAACGATATCCTTGCGCGGCAATGGTTGCACTTTCCATATCAATTGCTACGGCCCGGCTTAAGTTAAAACGAAGTGCAGAAGCTGAGTAACGTAATTCCCAGTTCCTGTCATCTGTGGTTACCACAGTACCAGTACGTAGCCGCTGTTTGACTTCCTCACCGGGCCTGCCGCTCACCAGCTTGGTGGCGTCATAAAGCGCACGTTGCACTTCAGCAATGCTCGGAATAGGAATATCGGGCGGCAGAACCGCATCAAGAACGTGGTCATCGCGTAAATAAGCGTGTGCAAGTACATAATCGCCAATGGCCTGACTTTCACGTAATCCGCCACAGTGACCAATCATCAACCAGACATCCGGGCGTAGCACTGCCAGATGATCGCAGATGGTTTTAGCATTTGACGGTCCCACGCCAATATTCACCAGAGTAATACCCTGACCATCGGCGGTAATTAAATGCCATGCTGGCATCTGATGTTTTTTCCATGCAAGGTCGGAAATGGCTTCTTCTGGCGCTTCGGTTTCGGCGGTGATCCAGTTCCCGCCAGCACAAGAAAGGGCAATGTAGGGACTATCAGGATCGAGGATCTGGCTGCATCCCCAACGAACGAATTCATCCACATAACGTGTGTAGTTGGTAAACAAGACGAACGGCTGAAAATGTTCAACTGGCGTACCGGTATAATGGCGCAACCGCGCGAGGGAAAAATCGACGCGGCGCGCATCAAAATGCGATAGCGGGGAGAATTCAGTTGGATGATAAATGCCGTCTGCAGTTTCATCGCCAATTTGCGCCAGTTCTGTTGTCGGGAAGTAGCGAGTTAACCCAGCGCTCATTGAGCGATCAAGTGTCAATTCAGAGCCATCGATGACATAAGGATAGGGGATTTCATGCTGCGAGGGTTGCACCGAGATATGCGCACCATAATCCTGATACAGCAACGTAAGTTGTTCATTGAGATACGAACGAAAGAGAGTAGGGCGAGTAATCGTGGTGGTGTAGCTGCCTGCGTGAGTAAAACGACCAAATGCGCGCGTTTTGGGGGGATTGGTTGTGCTACCGTCCCAGGTTACGGTCAGTGATGGATAGACAAAAAGACCTTGTTTGCGGGCGTTTTCATCAGGTAATTCGCCACTTGTAATATAGTTGCCAATGGCGTTGCGTAATGCGACTACAGATTGCTCATACAGCGCGTCGAGTTTATCCAGTGCCTGAGCTGGGGTCAGACCGGAGCCCTTATTATTCATGTGTGTCTCCTGTTCCATACAATTACCGCACATCCGATAGTATGTCACAGGAATGTGAAACAAAAGTGTAAGGCGAAGATCGGATGATCTTCGCCAGACTATCAAGCGCGTTGATTGTCTTTCATCAACAAAGCGGTCATTGCGGAAATCAGACATCCAGCCAGCAAATAAATGGCGACGCTATGCCAGTTCCCGGCAAAGTAAGTGATGAGTGCAGCGGCAATAAAAGGTGTAAATCCACCGCCAACCACACTGGCGACCTGATAACCGACTCCAGCACCACTATAGCGATAACTGGCACCAAACATTTCGGTAAACATCGGTTGTTGCACACACACCACCATGTCATGCGCAATGTTTGCCAGCATTATGGAGAAGAAAACTATCCAGAAAATAGATTGTGCTTCAAGCGCCATAAAGAAAGGAAATGCGCTCAACGTTCCGATTAACGCACCTGTGATATAAACCCTGCGGCGACCAAAACGATCGGCAAGCCAGGCAAAACAGGGAATTGTCAGGCAGCTTAATCCACCTACCAGCAAACCAATATTGAGGAAAAGTTCGCGCGGTAACCCCATATTCTGGGTTGAATAATTAAGTGCAAAGGCAGTAACGATGTACATCGTCAGCAATTCGCACAGTCGTAGCGCAATAATCTTCAGGAAAGCACCGGGATGTCGTAACAGCGCTTCGATAACCGGGATGCGTTTTTTCGCGGCAGCTTGATAATGTTGCTGTTGTTCAAATTCCGCGGACTCCTCCATGCCATTGCGCACCCACAATGCTCCCAGTACCAGTACGATGCTAAACAGGAAAGGAATGCGCCAGCCCCAGCTTAAAAACTGTTCGTCAGTCGTCATTATACTGATCAATGAAACCAGTCCGGTTGAAAGCAGTAAACCTACACCGTAGCCAACTTGTACACCGCTACTGTAAAAGGCTTTTTTATTTTTCGGTGCACTTTCAACGGAAAGCAACGCCGCGCCTCCCCATTCGCCGCCGACGGCAAATCCCTGAATGGCACGCAGTGTCACCAGCAAAATAGGTGCCCACCACCCAATGGTCGAGAATGAAGGAAGAATACCAATCAAGGCTGTCGCGATGCCCATCATCCAGACGGTCAGCATTAACATGCGCTTACGTCCCAGTCGGTCGCCAAAGTGACCGAAAATGACACCGCCGAGCGGACGGAAAAGGAATCCGACGCCAAAGGTGGCAAATGCGGCGAGCGTTCCCATCGCCGGGCTTACTTGCGGGAAAAACTCGCGATTAAACACCAGTGCGGCGGTGATGCCATAGAGTAAAAAATCATACCAGTCGACGACGGCACCAGCGAAGCTGCCTAACGCAGCTCGTCGGGCGCGACTTAACGAAAGCGTCCCTTCATCGGGACGAGTGGAGATGAGCGTGGAGTCCATAATGATCCTGTTTGTACTGTCTTTTTATAATTAGTATGGAAAAGGTAACTCACATTGCCGTCGATCTATAAACGAACCTTATGAGACTACCTCGACAGAGCGCATCTGCAAATGTTTTTATGGCTGATTAGCGGCAACATGAAAAATTCGATGGAAGATGAAAGCGCAGGAGTTGCTGGTGTTGTTTAAGGATTAAGCAGAGGCCCCACAGGTTCGAGATATGAAACATAAAAGTCCGCATATGCACAAAATGGCACCCTGATGAGTCTGATAGACTGCATTGCATTATAACCAGTAGGGAGGCGAGGTTAGGTATGTTTTTAGCATCATTGTTGAGACGTATTGCATTTAGTTACTACGATTATAAAGCTTATAATTTCAATATTGAAAAAACAGACTTTGTTGTCATCCATATTCCCGATCAGATTGGCGATGCTATGGCCATCTTTCCTGTTATTCGGGCGCTTGAATTGCATAAAATTAAGCATCTATTAATTGTTACGTCGACAATTAATTTAGAAGTCTTTAATGCGCTCAAACTTGAACAGACTAAATTAACATTAGTCACAATGACTATGCAGGATCACGCAACATTAAAAGAAATAAAAGATTTAGCGAAGAACATAACACAGCAATACGGTACGCCGGATCTTTGTATAGAGGCGATGCGTAAAAAGAACCTGAAAACGATGATATTTATCAGTCAGTTGAAAGCAAAAACGAATTTTCAGGTTGTTGGTTTAACCATGAAGTGCTACTCCCCTTTGTGTAAGAACGCGTCCCGGATGGATCAGAATCTCCGGGCTCCTGTACCCATGACATGGGCATTTATGATGCGTGAGGCGGGTTTTCCAGCAGTCAGGCCAATATATGAATTGCCACTAAGTGAGGATGTACTCGATGAGGTGCGCGAGGAAATGCGATCGTTAGGATCTTACATTGCGCTTAATTTAGAAGGTAGCTCGCAGGAACGTACATTTTCATTATCGATTGCAGAAAATCTAATAGCAAAAATTCAAAGTGAAACAGATATACCAATAGTGATCGTTCATGGACCAAAAGGGGAAGATAAAGCCAGGGTATTAGTAGATTGTTATAATAATGTCTACCGTTTATCCTTATCACCCTCGATTAAACGTTCAGCAGCAATCATAAAAGATGCTTATATCGCAATAACTCCTGACACCTCAATATTACATATGGCAAGTGCCTATAATACTCCCGTTGTTGCAATTTATGCTGATTACAAAACGCGATGGCCCGCAATGGCCGATGTTTCGGAGTCAGTCGTCGTTGGGCAAAAAATTGACAATATAAGTCTGGATGAATTCGCAAAGGCATTAAAAAGTGTTTTGGCGAGAATATGAGACAGTACTTATGCATAGTAATGCCGATCTGTTATGAACGGTGGTGTCATCAATACTCTGAGGCTGGTCAATCATCACAGAAAACCAGCCTTTGGATCAAAGCTGTACTCACCGGATACGATCATAGTCACATCGAACGCGATTCTTGCGGTGCAGCAGTTTTATTTATTCATTTTCTGTGAGAGAAGGGCAAGCTCTATAGAGGGAATGTAAAAAAGAGTGCTCCGAATGGAGCACTCTTTAAGAAATTATAACGGAAAATCACAGGTTTTTATAACATGTCGCATAAGCAAACCCAAGCTTTTCAAATACGCTTTGATCACCTGTTGCCAGGGAAACTACGTATTGTTCGCTTGAGTTTGCGGGACTAGATGACCAATACATATTTGATCGAAAACCAGCTTCAGTCGTGTAATGCCCCATATCTCCCCATTCACTGTACAGTGACCCGATGCCTCGGGAACGACTATGGTTTAAATGGTCTGCACGGGGAAGTGTGTAGCCATTGCTACTGCAAAAATTTTCAGCAAGGCTGTATATCATGAAAGCATCGCCGGAGTTCACCCACCAACTCTTCACACGGATTTCGTATACATAGCTAGGGCCTCCTGATTTTGGCGTCGCCGTAATCCTTTCCCAATTGCTGCCGACATTTTTAAATGTCACTTTACCGATAGCATCAACATCGACCCAGGAGGCAGAGCTTGAAAACTCATAATCAGCCGCCGTTTTTCCTGGGGCAAAGTTGTCATTATTCAACTGATAATACGCCCCGGTGAACCCCTGCGAAGGGAATGTAGTTGTCGGTAGGTCAGTACCATTGACTGATACTGTACCGCTCATTATTTTGTCTTCTGCGCGAGTGAATTGTATTGTGGTACTCAGACCAGCTTGATGAACACCATTCAATACAGGGATCAGCGTTGCGATACCCTCTCCGCCGCCTGTAATGGTGGCTTTATAATCACCGTTGATATTTTGACTGTAATCAATTGCGCTAATTTTCATATAGGGCACGTTAGTACCTGATTGCACAAATTCCATCCCTTCAGAAACTTTGATCGGATTGCCTGATATATCGTGCAAAACAAGATGTAGCTCAGCACTATCGGTAAAGTCCCCTTTCAGTGAGGACCGATTGTTCTTAAGGACGGACTGCGAGGCGTCTGCCGGGCCTGCCACCAGCGTTATATCTACTGTTTGCATTCCACCAGCGGTCGTGACTGCGCTTACCGTGACGCTACCTGTCATCGCTCCTTTCACGCTTGTTGTCGCGATTCCGTTTTGATCGGTCACCGCTGTTAATGACGTTAATGTGGCAGAGCCGCTTTTTAAGGCGAAGTACACAGTGAGACCTTCGATCAGGTTACCACTGCCATCCTCAACCGTTGCCTTTAAGGTACTTAAATCACTGTTGGTGGCGGCGATAGTCGATGGATCAGCGATAAAGCTAGCAACATGTGCGGTGCTTGAGTTGCCAGTGACTTTCACGGTTGTCTGTGTCTGTATTGTTACGCCGTTATGGAACGATGCAGTCACCGTATATGTACCGACTTTATTGCTGGTCAGAACGACCGGAGCCTGACCTGAAGAGTTAGTTCTCACTTTTCCGCCACTTAACGTCGCCCCTTCTGGCGTTACGCTAAAGTTGATGACCTGACCCTCCACTGGAGTGCCATTTGCAGAGGTTAGCGTTGCCGTCAGAGTAGTGCCTGTAGGGGCATAGACACCGATAAGCGGACTGGACGCCGTGAGTGTCAGTTTTTCATCAATAGCCTCCAGTTGTTTCTCAAGTGAGGCTCCATTCGCCAGGGATGCTTTCGCCATATACGAACTGTTTCTTTCGGGCGTCATGGAGACCTCGGCTATACCATGCGTATCAGTAGAGACAATATTTTGGCTGATGGTCGTGTGCTCTGGTGGCTCTGCACTGAATGTCACGGGTTGATGCGCAACCGGGTTGCCAAACTGGTCGTTAACGTGAGCTTTAACTGCTACGTCTTGTGCGACCATTACCTGACCTTCCGGTATCTCCAGACTGGTAATCGTCGCAGAATTAACATCTGCACTGGCATTCAGTAATCGCGAGATGACTTCAGTAGGTTTATCTGCCAGAGAGGCTGAAACTGTTTTCAGTCCGACCTCGGTGCTTGTCACAAGAATTTCAGCGAAACCCCGATCATCCGTTTCAACGCTGGTGCTGCTTAGCGTGACGGAGGTTCCGCGGAAATTAACTTTTATGCCTTCTACCGGGTTGCCGTTAGCGTCAGTGACGCTTGCCGTCATGGTTGCGCCCTCGGTCGTGCTGACGACGAATGAGTATACAGGGGTTAAGGAGGCTAGTTTTGCGGTACCAGCATCGGCAATCAAAGTCACCTGTTTCGTATCACTGACACCATAATTGTTCACGCTAACTGTCACGGGGTAGGTGCCGGATTTTGTACCGCTCAGTGTAACTTCAGCCTTGCCGTTGATATCAGTAATGGCGGAACCGCCTTGTCCGAGAGTAAAGCTTGCGCTCACATCTGCCGGTAGCGTGAATGTCACCGCCTCATTGGCTAACGGGTTGCCGTTTCCATCGGTCACTGTTGCCTGCAGCCTGGTCATCCCGACGTTATTAGCGATAAAATTGTCCTCGGTAACGTTAAGATTAACCTGCGCAGTGAGCGTATCCGCAATAAAGTTCACCACCAACTGCTCACTCTTACCGCCAGTCATCGATGCTGTAACAGTATGAGCGCCTGCTTTTGTACCTTTCAGCGTGACTTTCGCTTTGCCTTCAGTATCAGTAACCGCTTTACCGCCATCGCTCAGCGTGAAGTTCGCCTTCACATCTTCCGGCAGAGTAAATGTTACCTCAGTGTTGGCTATCGCATTGCCCTCTGTATCAGCGACTGTTGCTGTTAGTGTCGTGAGATCGTTATTGTCGGCAATCACCGGATCCTTCGAGGCTGCCAGCGTGATTTCAGCATTCGCGACGTTCGGCACATAGGTCACTGTTTGTTGCATCGAATCGCCATTTTCGAGGGTTGCCGTCAATTGATAAACCCCGGCTTTTGTAGCGGTAAAGCTTGCGTAAAAATTGCCGTCGTGGTTGGTAGTATATATAGCGTTATTACTGGGGGTCACGCCTTCACTTGGTGAAACGCTGAGGGTTACCTCCTGCTGGGGGACACCGTTGCCGTAATTATTCTTCACCTCAATATACAGACTGGTTGTCTCGCCTGCGGAGACTGTATCAAAAAGTGCCTGTAGCAAGGTGAGATGTGCCGTAGACGCATCAGCGTTGACATTAATTGATGTGCTAAGCGTGGAGCTACCATTTTCCAGACTGGCCTCAACGGTATCCGGTCTCGCTCCTGATTCTATCGAGGAGCGGGTATTGGTATAAGTGACGGTAGCCTTACCCTGTTCGTTCGTCACGGCTTGACCGCCGTTCGTCATTTCGGCTGTCGCTGCGTTGCTGGTGAAGTTCACAGTCACACCTTTCACCGGAAAGCCATTATTATCAACGACTGTGGCGGTGATGACGCTGCCGGAGCTGTTCTGCGGGGTACCGGCGATTATGCTGTCTGGGACAGGCGTCAACTCGATAATTTTTGCCGCCGCTGTGTCGCCAATAAAATGCACAGTTTTGTTGTCGCTGGCACCATTATTAGCCAGTGATGCAGTAACCGTCTTCTCACCAAAGGCAACGCCTGCGAGAGTGGCCTGCGCGATGCCAGACTCGTTGGTATTACTTACTCCCGGGGTCAGGGTGAGTCCTGAAGAGGCTGAGCTGAATGTTACCGGAAGATTATTCACCTCATTGTCGAACTGATCTTTAACCGTTGCAGTTAGCGTTGCGCTATCGACGCCATTACCTGTGATCTCATCTTTTGATATCTGCAGAACAACCTGAGCCGAGGCTTTGTCCGCCACAAATGTTACCGGCTGCGAATCACTGGTATTGTTATTACCCAGCGTTGCGGTAACCGTATGCGTGCCCGCTTTTTTGCCTTTGAGGGTGACATGCGCTTCGCCATTGGCCTGAGTGATGGCAATACCGTTATTTTCAAGGGTAAAGTTTGCCGCCACGTCCTGTGGTATGGTGAAGTTCACCGTTATTCCCGCCACCGGATGCTTCGACGGATCTTTCACCGTCGCCGTCAGCTGCACGCTGTCGCTGTTATTCGTCACCACCTGTTGTGCAGTGATGTTCAGGGTGACCTGCGCGTTGCTGGCATCGGGCGCAATATTGACTATCTTCGTATCTCTGTTGCCGTTAAGCAGTATGGCTTCGGCTGTATGAACACCCAAAACCGTGCCCTTAAGGGTAACTTCAGTAATACCGTTCTCATTAGTATTACGCGCGTTCAGACTCAGTTGCGTGTCTGCGGGGGAGGTGCGGAAGACTACTGATAGATTTTTAACCACGTTATCAAAAGGATCTTTCACTGTTGCTGTCAGGGTCGTCTCATCCACACCATTCCCAATGATTTCCGCTTTCGATGTTTGTAGAACGACAACCGCTCTGTCTTTATCCGCCACAAACGTCATTGGCTGTGCATCGCTGACATTGCTGTTAGCCAGACGAGCCGTGATCATATGCGTGCCCGCTAACGTGCCGGTCAGGGAGGCGATTGCAACCCCGTTACTATCCGTCATGCCTTTTCCGCCGTTGCTAATCGAGAACCGACTTGCGACGTCGTTTGGCACAGAGAAGGTGATTTCTTTATCTTTTAGTGGGTTGCCATTTTTATCCTGCAAGGTTGCAGTCATATGTTGCGGAGCTGTGTTGGTGACGGTGATATCACCTGAAGGCACACTGAGGGTCAGGGCTGCAGTACTTTGATCACCGATAAAATTCACCTGTTGATTAGCCTGAGAACCAGAGCTCACAGAGGCCATAACCGTATAATCACCATTTTTCAAACTGGTCAGCGTAGCTGTGGCGATCCCGTCGTGGCTATTCACTTCGGTTTGGCTCAGTTTCGCTGCTGCTGAATTAACATTGAAGGTGACCTTGACGTCATTGAGCAGGTTGCCTTTTGCATCCCGAACTGTCGCGGTCATTGTGGCGCTGTCATTGCCGTCAGCGACCACTTCATTTTTCGACTTCTGCAGATCAACCTGTGCGGTACTCGAGTCGCCGACAAAACTGACGATTAACGTTTGTTTCACGCCATTTTCAAGGGTGACTTCAACCGTGTTGTCTTCCTGCTTACTACTTTTCAGATCAATAGTCGCCAGACCATTAACATCCGTTTTTGCGGTGTTTTGATTGTTAAAGGAAGTTGCCGATCCGCTTAATACCGCAAACGTGACGGTATGATCATTGATTGGGTTGCTTCCTTCATCAGCGACATTGACCGAGACGGTGTTTGCTGCATTCTCATTGGCGAGCACACCATTATTGCTGGCAGATAATGTCGCAATTTTCGCTGACTGCGGGTTGGCGTCGATGATAAATCCAGCGGTATGCAAATCTTCATTCCAGTTTTGCATTAATAGCTTCGCAGTAAGCCCACTGCCTTTGGTATAGGCGGTATAGGTTGCCTTATAGACGCCATCTGCGGTTTCTTTCCAGTCTGTAGTGACACCAGGTTTCACATTGTCGATGCTGACTGCGGTATTCAGTTGCTGTTTTTGCTCCTTAACAGGTTTGTCATTTTCATCTCTCAGTTCTACCGTTACCTCGATAGGATTGCCGGAGAGATAACGGTCCTTATCAATCTTAATTGACGAGTGAGTCCGGGATGACGAAACAGAAATGATATTCACCACGGCGGGGGCTTTAGCCGCATCCACACCGTTCAGCTGTGGCATAAGCGTCAGCGTGCCAGACATCGCACCTGTGGTCAGGATCTGGGTATAGCTTCCGTCACCATTATCTTTCCAGTCAGAAAGGGTGATGTCCTGAACACCTTCGTGACGCGTCGAGAGCACCAGCCCGATAACAGGATTACCTGCTGCATCATGCGCAATAAAAGTCAGTGTGGCGGTTGAATGGGAATCCGCGCTCAACGTCTGGGTACTTAACGATACCGAGGAATCTTTCTGGCTTAACGTAGGTGCCTGAACGACTACCATGCTCTGTTCACGATTCGAACAAATTGCCTTTGACATCTTCAGCGGTGACTTCAATCGGCCAGGTGTTATCGGTTTCTGGCGTACTGGTGAACCGGTACGCCGGCAGGGTAACCAGAATATCTTTACCCGTTGTAACCACTTTACCACCGGCAGCTTCCAGAGCGGTGGCTTCGACGTTATAGCCTTTCAGGGCATATTTGGTTTGTAGCGACGAAACCAGTGATTTCACTTCTCCTGACTTCCCTGTCACGGGGTCTGTCAGGGACAGGCGAACCAGTTCTTTTTTGCGATATTCCAGAACGATGTTGTTGTTGCGATCCACCAGATCATAACGGCTGCTTGCAAGGCTACGCCGTGCAGCGACTTCATTCGGGTCAAGCTGTTTCTGCATTGCGCTGCCAGGTTGCCAGGTAAAATCGACGGCAAAACGGGTGTCATTTTCGCCCTGTTTACCCTGACGTTGCTCCGCGCTGAAGGTCATCAGCGGGAAGGGGGTATAGTTAAGTCCAGCGGTTATGGCATGAGGATTACTTTGCCGATCGTCTTTATCGAACAGGGCCACTTCATCGCCATAATACTGTTCATAGACCAGTTTACCGCCAAGGTGCGGCCAGGCGGGTAGCCAGCCTTCTGCGCGTACATCCCAGCCATTGGCCGGGCGTGCTTCATAATCGTTGTCCAGTTCAGGTGCGCTGCGCCAGTTGGTCAGTCGCAAATAGCCGTTACTGCTTAATTTTAGATAGTCGCGCCAGTACTCCGCGCCAATGCCGGCGCGGGAGTGGTAACGGCTAAGATCGTGGTCGAAAAAGAAGTTGATGCCCGACATCCATGTGGGAGTGAAATGACGCCAACCTAAGCCGTTGTTAATCTGCGTACGCTCGTCAGTACGATGGAGAGTATGCTGACTGAAAAAGAGATTATCAGGCGTTTCATACCACGGATGGAGAAAATCGAACTGGGAGTTCTTCAGGCTAAAATCTTCATCCACGCCCAGCGTGATTCTTGCGGTACCGAAGCGGCTTAACCAGTCTGTCATTGCGCCTGAAGCCTGAGAAGAGGCCATCCACGCGCCATATTTGCCGCTTGCTCGCTGTTCATATCCTCGGCGAGCAGAGACCCGATTTGCTGTGAAGTACTGGCTATCTGTTGCTCAAGGTTGCCACTGCTATTACCCGGTGGCGGGGTTAAATTATTTTCACTAACTTGTGCCGGGACATCCAGTTCATCACCCTGGCGGACATTATCAAAACCTCGAGCAAACGTACGAAACTGGTTGAGTTTGCGTAACTCAGCCACCGAAATACCGAAACGTTCGGCAACGCTTTGGGCCGATTCCAGCGCTCCAAGGGTGTAGGGCACCGTATTGGCATTTGCAATGGCAATTTGTGCAGGAACTGGTTGTTGGGTTGCGGCGTTTACCACACCTTGTGCTGCCGCAGCCATAGGGAACACAAGTTGAGTTACCAGGCAGATACCCGCAGTTAAGCGGCATAGTTTGATACCCATCCCGCATAAGATTTGTCGGTCATTTATTTCTTCTCCACTTCTCTTCTTCGTAGCCATGCTTACCTTCCCTGAACGAGCTAACATAAATGCGCCCTTTCTAGCACAGCGAAAAAATGTAAATCCTGATAGCAATATGATTGAAAATTAATAACTTTTCGTTAGGCAGTTTTGGGTGTGAGTTGCAAGAGGGGAGACTACTGAATTACTCAAGTTTTATAATCGAGGGGAAAATGGTGATGACGCCATAGCAAAACGCCCTCAACCATAAAGTTCGAGGGCGCTTAAGATGTTAAAAACCCGCTATCCGTTAAAAAACAATGTTCAACTAAGGTTAGTGACATTGCACTAAGAAGCGAATTTTTAGAATTTGGCTCCTCTGACTGGACTCGAACCAGTGACATACGGATTAACAGTCCGCCGTTCTACCGACTGAACTACAGAGGAATCGTGTGAACGGGGCGCATATTACTTAGCGGTACCTTGTCTGTCAACACTAAATTTCATAAGTCATTTCAATTGGTTAATTAATCTGCAAAGTTGTTAATTAATGAACATTCGTCGCCGAAAACGAGTCTGTATTATTAGCGTGATGCAGTCTCTGCAAAGGATCTTGTTGATAAAATTGGCAGAAACGTTGCCACAATGAAGGGAAACGAGGAGCAAAAAGTTCTGGGGCGCTAAAGAAATATTCAGAAAGTACGGCAAAACATTCAGCAGGATCACTGGCAGCATAAGCATCAATGCTCGCCGCATTCTCGCCAACCAATTCGATTTCTTCCTGAATGTTGTTCATTGCAGCATGAAGATCGTGTTCCCAGCCAGCAACCTCACGCAACGGAATAAAGGGAACTCCGCTGGCGCGATCGCCGTTACGGGTGTCCAGCTTATGAGCGACTTCATGAATAATCAGGTTAAAACCAGAAGCATCAAAAGAATCTTGTATATCCAACCAGTTCAAAACGATAGGCCCTTGCTGCCAGCTCTGACCTGACTGAACAATACGTTGGTTATGCACCAGACCGATATCGTCTTCCCATTCATCATCGACCACAAATGGCGCAGGATAAATTAAGACTTCATGAAAACCATCCAGCCATTCCAGTCCTAATTCCAGAACGGGTAGGCAAAATAGAAGTGCTATCCGGCAGGTTCTTAATGAATCCAGTTCAAAGCCCTGTAAAGGAACAAGCCGCTTTTGCTGTAAAAAACGTTCGGCAAGAGTGACTAATT
>OODS01001771.1_pt1 | contig 13340 bp, 7 predicted proteins | sample 1671531 | NCBI WGS metagenome assembly OODS01 (sample SAMN06348166, study PRJEB24527) | human gut metagenome | biome: human gut; feature: ankylosing spondylitis patient; material: feces | host: Homo sapiens | place: China | collected 2015-10 | reverse complement strand
GTATGGAATCACGTAATTCATATGAAAACAAAATAGATGAGATTTCATCTTTGTCAGAGTCAAAGGAACACCCCATAGATATTCAAGAAAAAAAAGATGCGTTTGTGAATGAGTTCAAGGGGGTATTATTTGATAAAAATACAAGGTCTTCAGAGCTTCTGTTTAATTTTTATGAGTGTTGCTATAAGTTTTTACCAAGAGCTCAGCCTCAAGATAAAATCGATAGCTATAATTCAGCACTGCAAGCTTTTTCCATTTTTTGTTCATCTACGTTGACACATAATAATATAGGCTTTGATTTCAAATTATTTCCTGAAGTCAAGCTGTCTGGAGAACATCTTGAAACGGTATTCAAATACAAAAATGGCGATGATGTCCGGGAGATAGCCAAAATTAACATTACTCTCCAAAAAGAAGAGGGTGGTTTATATAATTTACGTGGATTGGATTTTAAGGGGTGCTTCTTTTCTGGACAGAACTTCAGTAACTATGATATTCAATATGTGAACTGGGGAACGTCATTGTTTGATGTTGATACTCCGTGTATTTTTAATGCGCCTGCTTACAACAAGAGTAATGAAAAATCATTAAAACCTGTGAGCGAAAACGGTTTAAGTGGAGTATTGACTGATCGTAATAATAAAATAAAACTCATCACGGGCGTGGCACCATTCGATGATATTTTATTTATGGATGATGACTTTGATGATAGTTCCTCTGAGGATGATCCCGTTGAGAATAGTCCTGTTGTGACTAGTCCCGTTGTATCAAGTTCTAAAAGCAGTTTTCAATGATTAATAAATGGCAATTTTTACAAAGAGATAATAACGTAGATTGAAACAATATGTATTATTGATTGAGTAAACGGGATTATTCTTCACACTACATCCATTTTAGTGTCACTACCAAAGAAAAAGGGGCTACGTTTTCATGTAACCCCTTGATTTATTTGGTGGGCTGGCAGTGACTGAATTGGTGCTGTAATTGGTTGAAATATTTCATCTAATGTCTGGTTCAACTTTCCTTAGCTGCCTGAAAGTTTTTTGATCTTACCCAGCAATAACAGCGTTACGGTGCACCACGCCTGACTGAAGAACTGCGTGCTCAGGGTTACCACTTCAACGTAAAACCGTGGCAGGAGGTCCGGACTGAAAAAACTGGTCAGGACATCATCGGCAGGGAACGCACTGCTAGTCTGTAAACTGAACCGACTGGGGCGCAGTATGTGGCATCTTGTCGTGCTGTTGGAGGAGCTGTGCGAACGTGGTATTAACTTTCGTGCTCTGGCCCAATCTATATTTGCCCAACAATGGGGGGACGAATGCTGTAAAAGTAAAACAATCTGCGATCTCAAAGTTATTGTGTGATTTTTATGTGAGCAGAAGATATTCATCAGAAACGATTATGTAAATCATTTTATTTTGCCAACGGCCTCATTGTCGAAAGAAAAGAATACGCCCGTATTTCCTGAATGGATTGACTTTTTTATCCAACCACACTTCAGCGCACTGCGTTTAAAAAATGCCTCATTCTTATGCGGAATATCATCATTTCATCATGATGTCTTTGATGAGCGGTGAACACAATACACTTGCGCTGTCTCTTCAGGATGAATCCCCTGGTCTGGTGCCTGTGGGCTGATGTTGCAGCAAAGCTAAGGTCGCTTAAACGCTACTCAGTATTCACTTTTCAGAGGATGAAATTTATGAACAGGACCAGTCCCTATTATTGTCGCCGCTCAGTACTTTCCTTATTGATATCTGCCTTGATATATGCCCCGCCCGGGATGGCTGCCTTCACTACTAATGTTATTGGTGTGGTAAACGATGAGACTGTAGATGGCAACCAAAAAGTGGATGAACGAGGTACAACAAATAACACTCATATTATCAACCATGGCCAGCAGAATGTTCATGGCGGGGTATCTAATGGAAGTCTTATTGAATCTGGTGGATATCAAGATATAGGAAGTCATAACAATTTTGTGGGGCAGGCTAATAATACAACCATTAACGGTGGCAGACAGTCAATTCATGACGGGGGTATTTCCACAGGTACGACAATCGAGAGTGGCAATCAGGACGTTTATAAAGGGGGTATCAGCAATGGAACGACAATTAAGGGCGGTGCTTCACGCGTAGAGGGAGGGAGTGCGAATGGAATACTCATTGATGGTGGTAGCCAGATAGTAAAAGTTCAAGGGCATGCTGATGGTACAACGATAAATAAGTCTGGCTCTCAGGACATCACGCAAGGAAGTCTGGCAACGAACACAACCATAAATGGTGGTCGACAGTATGTTGAACAGAGCACAGTAGAAACAACCACCATTAAAAATGGCGGTGAGCAAAGAGTATATGAGAGCCGTGCGCTGGACACGACGATTGAAGGCGGAACTCAGTCTCTGAATAGTAAGTCAACGGCAAAAAATACGCATATCTATTCTGGTGGCACGCAAATTGTTGATAACACCAGCACCTCGGATGTTATTGAAGTTTATTCTGGTGGCGTGCTTGATGTTAGTGGTGGTACGGCAACAAATGTTACCCAGCACGATGGTGCAATTTTAAAAACTAACACTAACGGTACGACGGTGAGCGGTACGAATAGTGAAGGTGCATTCTCCATCCACAATAAAGTGGCAGACAATGTGTTGCTGAAAAATGGAGGCCATTTAGAAGTATCTCATTCCGCAAACAAGACGATTATTAAAGATAAAGGAACAATGTCAGTTTTAACCAATGCTAAAGCTGATGCGACCCGAATAGATAATGGCGGGGTTATGGATGTTGCAGGAAACGCGACAAATACCATAATTAATGGTGGCACACAGAATATTAATAATTATGGCATAGCCACAGGCACCAATATCAACAGCGTAACGCAAAATATCAAAAGCGGCGGGAAAGCTGACACAACAATTATATCCTCCGGGAGCCGGCAGGTTGTTGAGAAAGATGGTACGGCAATTGGCAGCAATATTAGCGCCGGAGGCTCGCTGATTGTCTATACCGGCGGTATTGCACATGGGGTTAACCAGGAGACGGGCAGTGCTTTAGTTGCCAACACGGGCGCAGGGACTGATATCGAAGGATACAACAAGCTCTCTCACTTCGCTATTACCGGAGGGGAGGCTAATTATGTTGTGCTGGAAAATACCGGCGAACTGACGGTAGTGGCTAAAACCTCGGCGAAAAATACCACCGTTGATGCTGGCGGTAAACTGATCGTCCAGAAGGAGGCCAAAACAGATACCACCAGACTTAACAATGGCGGCATTCTGGAGGTTCAGGACGGTGGAGAGGCTAAGCATGTAGAGCAACAATCCGGCGGCGCATTAATTGCTTCCACGACTTCCGGAACACTTATCGAAGGAACCAACAGTTATGGTGATGCTTTCTACATCAGGAATTCAGAAGCTAAAAATGTAGTGCTGGAAAACGCTGGCTCATTAACAGTCGTCACTGGTTCCCGGGCAGTTGATACGATTATTAATGCCAACGGCAAAATGGATGTTTATGGAAAAGATGTTGGCACTGTACTTAATAGTTCTGGCACCCAAACAATATATGCCAGTGCCACTTCTGATAAAGCAAATATCAAAGGTGGCAAGCAAACGGTATATGGTTTAGCCACTGAGGCAAATATCGAAAGTGGTGAACAAATTGTTGATGGTGGGTCAACAGATAAAACACACATCAATGGTGGCACGCAAACCGTTCAGAATTATGGTAAGGCGATCAATACCGATATCGTCTCTGGCCTACAACAAATTGTGGCAAACGGGACAGCGGAAGATTCCATTATTAATGGCGGTTCACAGGTAGTTAATGAGGGCGGTCTGGCTGAAAACTCGGTGCTTAATGACGGCGGCACACTCGATGTGCGGGAGCAAGGCAGCGCAACGGGGATACAGCAGAGTAGCCAGGGCGCGTTGGTTGCAACCACCAGGGCGACGCGGGTCACAGGGACACGCGCTGATGGCGTCGCGTTCAGCATCGAGCAGGATGCGGCGAACAATATCCTGCTGGCAAATGGCGGCGTGTTAACCGTGGAGTCAGACACCACTTCCGCCAAAACACAGGTCAATGCGGGCGGTCGGGAGATCGTCAAAACAAAAGCCACTGCGACAGGCACGACGCTCACCGGCGGCGAACAAATCGTCGAGGGGGTGGCGAATGAGACAACAATTAACGACGGCGGAATACAAACAGTTTCAGCTAACGGAGAGGCAATAAAAACAAAGATCAATGAAGGCGGTACGCTGACAGTCAACGATAATGGCAAAGCGACAGATATCGTCCAGAACAGCGGTGCCGCTCTCCAGACGAGCACGGCTAACGGTATTGAAATCAGCGGTACTCACCAGTACGGTACTTTTTCCATTTCCGGCAATTTAGCGACCAATATGTTGCTGGAAAATGGCGGTAATTTATTGGTATTAGCAGGTACCGAAGCTCGCGACTCCACGGTTGGCAAGGGTGGGGCAATGCAAAACCAGGGTCAGGACTCCGCCACAAAGGTTAACTCTGGCGGGCAATATACCCTTGGGCGGTCAAAAGATGAGTTTCAGGCTCTGGCCCGGGCAGAAGATCTCCAGGTCGCTGGCGGTACGGCAATCGTCTACGCAGGTACGCTGGCGGATGCATCGGTCAGTGGCGCGACAGGAAGCCTGTCGTTAATGACGCCACGGGATAATGTTACGCCAGTTAAACTCGAAGGGGCGGTCCGGATTACCGATAGCGCGACATTGACTCTGGGAAATGGCGTCGATACCACGCTTGCCGACCTGACGGCTGCCAGCCGGGGCAGTGTCTGGCTTAACAGCAATAATTCCTGTGCAGGTACCAGCAACTGCGAATATAGAGTAAACAGTTTGCTACTCAACGACGGTGATGTTTATTTGTCAGCACAAACAGCAGCGCCTGCCACAACTAACGGTATCTACAATACGCTGACAACCAATGAACTTTCCGGTAGCGGTAATTTCTACCTGCATACCAACGTTGCAGGCTCCCGGGGCGATCAACTGGTCGTCAACAACAACGCCACTGGTAATTTTAAAATCTTTGTTCAGGATACCGGCGTCAGCCCACAGTCTGACGACGCGATGACGCTGGTGAAAACAGGGGGAGGGGATGCTTCGTTTACGCTGGGCAATACCGGCGGTTTCGTTGATCTTGGGACCTATGAGTATGTCCTGAAAAGTGACGGCAACAGCAACTGGAACCTGACCAATGATGTCAAACCCAACCCGGACCCCATCCCAAATCCAAAGCCAGACCCAAAACCCGATCCAAAGCCAGACCCAAATCCAAAACCAGACCCTACTCCCGATCCAACGCCGACACCCGTTCCGGAGAAACGCATTACGCCTTCTACGGCAGCCGTACTCAATATGGCAGCAACATTACCGTTGGTATTTGATGCTGAGCTAAACAGTATTCGCGAGCGGTTGAACATAATGAAAGCGAGTCCACACAACAATAATGTCTGGGGGGCGACGTATAACACCCGTAATAATGTCACCACCGATGCGGGTGCCGGGTTTGAGCAGACGCTGACCGGAATGACAGTGGGGATCGACAGCCGTAATGATATTCCTGAAGGAATTACCACGCTAGGCGCTTTTATGGGCTATTCCCATTCACATATCGGTTTTGATCGCGGAGGACATGGCAGTGTGGGCAGTTATTCTCTGGGCGGCTATGCCAGTTGGGAACATGAAAGTGGTTTCTATCTGGACGGTGTCGTGAAGCTGAACCGTTTTAAAAGTAACGTAGCAGGTAAAATGAGCAGCGGTGGAGCCGCCAATGGCAGTTACCACAGCAACGGGCTGGGCGGTCACATTGAAACCGGGATGCGATTTACCGATGGTAACTGGAACCTGACGCCGTATGCATCGTTAACGGGGTTCACCGCTGATAACCCCGAATATCATTTATCCAATGGCATGAAATCGAAATCAGTCGATACCCGCAGTATATATCGTGAACTGGGCGCAACGCTGAGTTACAACATGCGTCTGGGGAACGGTATGGAAGTTGAGCCGTGGCTGAAGGCGGCTGTGCGCAAAGAATTTGTCGATGATAACCGGGTGAAAGTGAATAGTGACGGTAATTTCGTCAATTATTTGTCGGGCAGACGTGGAATATACCAGGCAGGTATTAAAGCCTCATTCAGCAGTACGTTAAGCGGGCATCTTGGGGTGGGGTATAGCCATAGTGCCGGTGTGGAATCCCCGTGGAACGCGGTAGCTGGTGTGAACTGGTCGTTCTGACCATCAACGAAAAAGCCCACATCTGTGGGCTTTCATGTTACCAAGAGCCGCGGCTCCTTTGCGTATCCTTTTATGTCTCCTCACCGTCTGGTCGGTGTTTTGCTGAGACTTCTAACTTCCTGTTTTTGTTGGTGTTGTCCTTACACCGTCCAATCATGATTGGTGGAGCTGGCGGGAGTTGAACCCGCGTCCGAAATTCCTACATCCTCGGTACTACATGCTTAGTCAGTCTTTACATTCGCTTGCCAGCTGCGGACGGACACGCCACTAACAAACTAGCCTGATTAAGTTTTAACGCTTCAACCCCAGGCAGGGCTTCCACGCGATCTCTTTTGGGTTTGACCTCTCTTGATCCCCGTCCTAAGAGCGGAGGCTAGGGAGAGAGGGCTCTAAGCAGGTTATTAAGCTGCTAAAGCGTAGTTTTCGTCGTTTGCGACTATTTTTTGCGGCTTTTTACGAGGCCAACCGCCCCTCGGCATGCACCTTGGGTTTCGCAAATCCCGTCGAATCCAGAATCAGCCCCAATGTGTAAAGGTAAGTATACCAGATTTATGAGCGCCATGACCAGCCTCAATGGCGTTATCGTTAAAGATTTAGCACCCATGTAGCCTGATTTTTATTCGATTAAGCAATGGGATGGCAACATTTGTGTCGGATGTGATAGCCAATAAGATGTTCATTCGCGCCGCCGGAGAGGGAGGCGCGGTGAGGAACTGGTCAATAATTGGAGTGCAGGTTTAACGGTGGGCGTTTTTCATGATACGCGCTTTATCCACCTGCCATTCGCGCTCTTTGATATCTGAACGTTTATCGTGCTGTTTCTTACCTTTGGCGACGCCGATTTTCACTTTGCACCAGGCATTTTTCCAGTACAGGGAGAGCGCCACTACGGTATAGCCTTCTCGATTGACGCGACCGTACAATGAGTCCAGTTCGCGCTGGTTGAGAAGTAACTTGCGGGTACGGGTAGGATCGCACACCACATGCGTGGAGGCCACTGCCATTGGCGTGATGTTTGCGCCAAACAGGAACGCTTCTCCGTCACGCAGAAGGACATAGCTGTCGCTGATATTGGCTTTTCCTGCGCGCAGGGATTTAACTTCCCAGCCTTGCAGGGCAAGTCCCGCTTCGAACTCTTCTTCGATAAAGTATTCGTGACGGGCGCGCTTGTTAAGCGCGATGGTCGCTGAACCAGGTTTATGTGCTTTTTTCTTCGTCATAAGCGTCGTGAATCATCGGTAATCTGAAATCGAAAACACCCCATATCAATCCTGCGGGGGACAAGGCTCTATCTTAGCATGAACCCGATGTTACCCAGCGCCGGGATAGCGTTTTTTTTACAGCAGGATAAATGATATTATTTGTTGGATTTTTGTTGATGGAAATTGTTATGCCTCAGATTAGCCGGACCGCACTGGTACCCTACAGCGCGGAGCAAATGTATCAGTTAGTGAATGACGTTCAGTCTTATCCTCAGTTTTTGCCGGGTTGTACCGGAAGTCGGATTCTGGAGTCCACTCCTGGGCAGATGACTGCGGCGGTAGATGTCTCTAAGGCTGGGATCAGCAAAACGTTTACTACCCGCAACCAGTTGACCAGTAACCAAAGTATTCTTATGAATCTGGTGGATGGGCCGTTCAAGAAATTGATTGGTGGATGGAAGTTTACGCCGCTGAGCCAGGAGGCGTGTCGTATCGAGTTTCATCTCGACTTTGAGTTTACCAATAAGTTGATTGAACTCGCCTTTGGTCGCGTGTTTAAAGAGCTGGCGGCTAATATGGTCCAGGCTTTTACGGTTCGTGCGAAAGAGGTTTACAGTGCCAGGTAAAATTGCCGTTGAGGTGGCTTATGCGCTACCTGAGAAGCAGTACCTGCAGCGCGTGACGCTGCAGGAGGGCGCGACGGTTGAAGAAGCTATTCGCGCCAGTGGCTTGCTGGAATTGCGTACCGATATCGATTTAACTAAAAACAAAGTCGGCATTTACAGCCGTCCGGCAAAACTAAGCGATAGTGTGCATGATGGCGATCGGGTGGAGATTTATCGCCCTCTCATTGCCGATCCGAAAGAGCTTCGCAGGCAACGAGCAGAAAAATCAGCGAATAAATAACAGACAGAAAAAAGGTGCTCATTGAGCACCTTTTTTAACGTCTTTGAGAGCAACTTTATTATTAGTTACCACTCAGCGCAGGTTTGTTATCAATATTGGTCAACACACCGCTACTGTTAAAGGTCAGCGTCAGCGTTTGCTGCGTTACACCTTCATGACCTGGTTGCTGGCGGAAGACATAGAACCAGGTATTCGTACCAAATGGATCGGACATCAGCGGTGTACCCAATGCGTACGCAACTTGTTGTTGCGTCATGCCAACACGTATTTTGGATACGTCGTTAGCGGTCAGATAGTTCCCCTGGTTGATGTCAGGACGGTAAACCACTCGCTCCAGAGTGGAACAGCCTGCGGTCAACATCAATAGTACTGCTGCTGCAGCAGTCAGCGTTTTACAGCGCATAGTGATTTGATTCCTTTTCGGGCCCGAGCAGTACGTGGCTCATCTGTAATATGCCGATGATAATAGACCTTTCATCACTTTAAAACCTTTTGCTTTCCGGTCTTACGGCGTTTTGCTGTTTACTCTGACCGTGAAGCAGGAAAAAAGTTTACGCTGCAAGCAGTTCTTTCGCATTCGCCAGTGTATTACGTGTGACTTCACTGCCACCAAGCAGGCGCGCCAGCTCTTGTAACCGCGCTTTTTTATTCAGGGATTGCATATGCGTTTCTGTCATCGCACCATCGGTTTCTTTGCTGACAAAATAGTGTTGATGACCACATCCCGCGACTTGTGGCAGGTGGGTAACACACATCACCTGAGTTGATTCGCCGAGTTGACGCAGCAGTTTGCCGACAACTGCCGCTGTTGGACCGCTAATCCCTACATCCACTTCATCAAAAATCAGTGCCGGGGTTTCCATTTTACGCGCCGTGATGACCTGGATTGCCAGTGCGATGCGGGACAATTCACCACCGGATGCGACTTTGGCAATAGGCTGCATTGGCTGACCTGGGTTGGTGGTTACCCGAAACTCAATACGATCGGCACCGTCAGCGCCCAGGTGATGCTCGTCAAATTTAACATCGATCGTAAACTGCCCATGCGGCATTGAGAGCGCATGCATACTGTCGGTGATCAGCTGTGCAAGTTCTTCTGCATATTGCTGGCGTTGTTGGTGTAATGCGCGCGCGATTTCCAGTGCCTGCTGATGATGTTTCGTTACCGCCAGCGCAAGCGTTTCTTGTGAGTCGGCCTGATCGTCCAGTTGCTGCTGTTCTTCCAGTAGCGACTGGTAATACTGTGGCAATGCCTCAGGGCTGACGTGATGTTTACGTGCCAGCGAAATCTGTTTTGAGATGCGCTGTTCAAGTTCAAATAGTCGGTTGGGATCGAGATCCAGACGATCGCAGTAGTGGCGCAGTTCATCGCTGGCTTCAGCAATCTGGATGGTAGCTTCTTCCAGCATATCAAGTACGCCGGACAGTTTGCTGTCCATGCCAATCAATTCGCTCACCAGTTGTTTAGCCGTGTAAAGCTGACTTTGCAGGTTTGCGTCTTCACCGTCGGCCATTAATGCCAATGCATTCTGGCTGGTGGTCAGCAATTGACCGCTGTTCGCCAGACGTTTGTACTCTTCGTCGATTTGTTCAAACTCTCCGGGCTGCGGATTAAATTCGTTAAGTTCTTTTAATTGGTATTGCAGCAGTTCCGCACGGGCGGCGCGTTCCTGACTTAACTGTTGATGATGCGCGAGGTCACGGCAGCTTTGATGCCACAACTGATAACGTGCGGTCATTTCCTGCAGTAGAGAGGTTTCATTGGCATAGCCATCAAGCAGGAATTTTTGGTGCTCAGGTTTGGTGAGTAATTGATGAGCGTGCTGACCATGGATCTGAATCAGCAACTGACCCAGTTCGCGCAGTTGTGACAGAGGAACAGCTGTACCGTTGATGAAACCACGGGAGCGACCATCGCTGCTGATCACGCGACGAAGCAAACATTCATGCCCGTCTTCAAGCTGGTTTTCTTCCAGCCAGCGCAGAGCCGCTGGCGTATCTTTCAGAGAAAAACGGGCGCACAGGTCAGCGCGAGCAGCGCCGGTACGCACCATGTCGGCTTCAGCGCGACCACCGAGACAAAGACCGAGGGCATCTATTGCAATAGATTTACCCGCGCCGGTCTCGCCAGTTATTACGGTCATGCCGCTATGAAAATCAATCTCAAGCTCACGAACGATAGCAAAGTTGCTGATGGTCAGTTGTGCCAACATAGTCGTTTTCCTGTATGAAAAACCATTACTGTTATTGTGTACAGTATAAACTGGTTTTATATACAGTAAAGAGGCTGGCGTAAAATTAGAATAATTTTTTTGACCAGCCGAGCTTGGTGCTTAATGTGTTGAAATAACTGTAATCTTTCGGATGAATCAGATTCAGATGGTAATCACAGCGACGAATCAGGACATCTTCACCTTCCTGAATCGGCAGTGCTATCTGGCTGTCGCAACTGATTTCCAGGTCGTTACGGCGATGCGAAAAACGCAGACGGATCGTGCTGCTGCTGTTTATGACCAGTGGTCGTGCTGACAACGTATGCGGGAACATGGGCACCAGGGTAATCGCATCCAGAGAGGGGGTCAGAATAGGACCGCCTGCAGAGAGGGAATAGGCGGTGGAGCCTGTTGGCGTCGAAATAATTAGTCCATCAGATCGCTGAGAAAACGCAAAGATCTCGTCGATATACACTTCGAACTCAATCATATGCGCCACTTTGCCTGGATGAAGCACCACTTCATTTATCGCGGTGCTGATGCGTTTCTGGCAATCTTGCTGACAGACTTGCGCTTCCAGCAAAAAACGTTTCTCGCTGATGTAGTGGCCTTCCAGCACATCGGCTAACTGTTGCTGGGCGTTATCGGGGTCAAGGTCAGTCAGGAAACCCAGGTTGCCACGGTTGATTCCAATAACTTTAATATCGTAACGGGCGAGTGTGCGTGCCGCGCCCAGCATATTACCGTCGCCACCAACGACTACCGCGAGATCAGCTAGTTGCCCAATCTCCGCGAGCGTGCCAGTTTTCACATTCTTCAGTTGCAGTTCGTGAGCGATTTGTTGCTCAACGATGACCTCGTAACCTTTTGTGCACAGCCAGCGGTAGAGCATTTCATGTGTTGTCAGTGCAGTGGGGTGCCGTGGGTGTCCCACAATGCCAATACACTTGAAATGATTATTCATTTTTCCGAGGTCCTTGTTGCGAAGATTGATGACAATGTGAGTGCTTCCCTTGAAACCCTGAAACTGATCCCCATAATAAGCGAAGTTAGCGAGATGAATGCGAAAAAAACGCGGAGAAATTCATGAGTAGTAAAGAACAGAAAACGCCTGAGGGGCAAGCCCCGGAAGAAATTATCATGGATCAGCACGAAGAGATTGAGGCAGTTGAGCCAGAAGCTTCTGCTGAGCAGGTGGATCCGCGCGATGAAAAAATTGCGAATCTCGAAGCTCAGCTGGCTGAAGCCCAGACCCGTGAACGTGACGGCATTTTGCGTGTAAAAGCCGAAATGGAAAACCTGCGTCGACGTACTGAACTGGATATTGAAAAAGCCCACAAATTCGCGCTGGAGAAATTCATCAACGAATTGCTGCCGGTGATTGATAGCCTGGATCGTGCGCTGGAAGTGGCTGATAAAGCTAACCCGGATATGTCTGCGATGGTTGAAGGCATTGAGCTGACGCTGAAGTCGATGCTGGATGTTGTGCGTAAGTTTGGTGTTGAAGTGATCGCCGAAACTAACGTGCCGCTGGACCCGAATGTGCATCAGGCTATCGCAATGGTGGAATCTGATGACGTTGCGCCAGGTAACGTACTGGGCATTATGCAGAAGGGTTATACGCTGAATGGTCGTACGATTCGTGCGGCGATGGTAACTGTAGCGAAAGCAAAAGCGTAATTTCTGTTTTCGTAATAATTCACGGCCCTGCATGCGAATGCAGGGCCGTTTTCGTTACTCCGCCACACTCTCGCGCAGCGGTTTCACAGGAAAAACTTTTACCTGCTTAATCATATTGTCCTGTACGTCGAGAATATCTATATCGTACTCGCCAATACGCACGCGGGTGCCTGCGACAGGGATCTCTTCCAGTGCCTCAAGAATGACGCCATTAACCGTGCGGGCATCATCTTCCGGTAGATGCCAGTTAAAGGCTTTGTTGATTTCCCGCACGTTGGCGGTGCCATCGATAATCACCGAACCGTCGTTTTGCGGCGTGACCTCTTCGGCAAGTGTTGGCGACATCGACGTAGTGAAATCGCCGACAATCTCTTCCAGAATATCTTCAACCGTCACCAGCCCCTGAATGTCTCCATACTCGTTGACGACCAGGCCGACTTTCTTTTTGTTGCGCTGAAACTTTACCAACTGCGTGCTGAGCGGCGTACCTTCCGGCACAAAATAGATCTCGTCCGCGGCGCGCAGCATGGTTTCTTTGGTGAACTCTTTTTTCTCCGACATCAACCGCCAGGCTTCACGTACTCGCAGCATACTGATGGCGTCGTCCAGCGAATCACGGTAGAGCACGATGCGCCCGTGAGGTGAGTGGGAGAGTTGGCGCAGAATCGATTTCCAGTCATCGTTGATATCAATACCGATAATTTCACTGCGCGGCACCATGATGTCATCAACGGTCATTTTTTCCAGATCGAGCACCGACAGCAGCATATCCTGATTGCGACGGGAAATTTGTGAGCGTGATTCGTGCACGATAGTGCGCAACTCTTCTTTGCTCAAAGAGCCGCTAACCACGATATCGGTTTTGATACCCATCATGCGCATCAGCATACGGGTGATAGCATTCAGCAACCAGACCAGCGGCATCATCAAAATTTGCAGCGGAGCCAGCAGAAAACTACTCGGATAAGCGACTTTTTCCGGGTACAGCGCGGCAATGGTTTTCGGCAATACCTCAGCAAATACCAGTACGACAAAAGTCAGCACACCAGTCGCAATTGC
>OODS01001750.1_pt1 | contig 13429 bp, 9 predicted proteins | sample 1671531 | NCBI WGS metagenome assembly OODS01 (sample SAMN06348166, study PRJEB24527) | human gut metagenome | biome: human gut; feature: ankylosing spondylitis patient; material: feces | host: Homo sapiens | place: China | collected 2015-10 | reverse complement strand
GAGGTGAGTTATATGAAAGATTTAAGACTCAGAGATTATGAAGAACAAGAATTAAGAAGAAGAGCAGCAAGCGACGAAGAATTGAATATTCGATTGACGAATAATTATGCATTTCAAAAGATCTTTAAAAACAAAGATATTGTAAAAGGATTTTTGATGGCATTATTGCATTTAAAAGAGAAACAGATTAAAGATATTGAAATCGTTGATCCAATTACAAGCGGAGAAGAAAGTCGAGAAAAGGAAGGAATTTTAGATATAAAACTTACATTGAATGGAAATCGAAAGATTAACATAGAAATGCAAAATACATATCAGGGTGATTGGGAAGAACGAAGTCTGTTTTATAATTGTAGAATGTTTACAGAAGGGTTTAAAAAAGGACAAGAATATGGAGAACTTCCACCATGTATACATATTGGAATATTAGATTTTAATCAAATGAAGAGTCCAGGATATTATCATAAAATATGTTTAATGGACGAGGAAACAAATGAGTTGTATAGTAGAAAAATGGAGTTTCATGTGATAGAATTAAAGAAATTAGGACAGGCTAAAGGAAAAGCTAAAAAGCAGTCACTATATCGTTGGGCAAAATTAATCGCAGCGAATACATGGGAAGAGATGGAGATAGAATCTGAAGGTAATCAATATATGGAAAGGGCAATGGATGAAATGATTAAAATGAGTCAGGATGAAATTGAGAGATATCTGTATTTGAGAGAAGAGATGGCAGAAAGTGACAGGGTAAGTCAATTGGCAAGTGCAAAATATCTTGGAAGAGAAGAAGGAAGAGAAGAAGGAAGAAAGCTGGGCAGAGAAGAGGGCAGAGAAGAGGAACGAAAAGAATTTCTCCAAAAAATCTGCTCTCTCATTCAGAAAAAACTTGAAAAAGGAAAAACAGTTTCCGAAATTGCAAATGATCTTGAAGATACGGAAGAAAATATTTCTCGTTTGATCAAGCAATTTCATCTAAATTAATCTTATATGCTTTTGTATGATTAAAAAGGAAAAAGTCCAAAGTTGCCCAAACCCCATCTACTGCTTACAATCTCATGATGTGCCTTTTGGCACTTCCGACGATTTATACTGTAAGCAGCTCTTTGAGGCTAAATTTATAATGACAGCCTTCCCTTTACTATGCTAAAATGTAAAAGATTATGAGAAAAACATATGAGAAATATGAAAATGAGGAGGATTTAAACTTTGGAAAACAAAAAAATTATCCAAGTAGAAGAAAAAGTACCTTTCAAGCTGCTCGTACCGCTAAGCATACAACATATGTTTGCAATGTTCGGTGCGTCCGTACTTGTTCCGTTCGTATTCGGACTGAATCCGGCCGTTGTTTTATTTATGAACGGAATCGGAACATTATTGTTCATCCTGATTACAAAAGGAAAAGCGCCTGCATACCTCGGCTCCAGTTTTGCATTTCTTGCACCGGCGGGAATCGTAATTGAAAAATGGGGTTACAGCTATGCACTCGGCGGATTTGTGGCAGTCGGATTCTTAGGATGTGTCCTTGCTTTGATCATCCGCAAATTCGGTTCCAAATGGATCGACGTTATACTTCCCCCTGCCGCTATGGGACCGGTTGTCGCACTGATCGGACTTGAACTTGCCGGAACAGCCGCTTCCAATGCAGGTCTTACGGCATCTTCCATCGATCCGAAAAATGTGATCGTATTTCTTGTCACACTTTTAACCGCTGTCCTTGGATCTGTATTGTTCCGCAAATTTTTTGCCGTGATTCCGATCCTGATCGCTATCATTGCCGGATATATCGCGGCTCTTTTATGTGGAATCGTTGATTTCAGTAAAGTTGCTTCAGCATCATTTTTTGCGCTTCCGAACTTCTCCACGCCAAAATTCAAATGGGAAGCAATCGTGATCATTCTGCCTGTTATCCTTGTTATCGCCTCTGAACATATCGGACATCAGATCGTAACAAGCAAAATCGTCGGACGCGACCTTCTGAAAGATCCGGGTCTGCACCGTTCCCTCTTTGCAGATAATTTTTCCACGATGATCTCAGGATTTATCGGCTCCGTACCGACAACAACATACGGCGAAAACATCGGAGTTATGGCTATGACAAAAGTTTACAGCGTATACGTTATCGCAGGCGCCGCGGTACTGTCGATCATCTGTTCTTTCATTGGGAAAATGACGACTTTGATCAGCACTATCCCCGGCCCTGTTATCGGCGGAATTTCATTCCTTCTGTACGGAATGATCGGCACGTCAGGTATCCGCATCCTTGTCGATTCTCAAGTTGACTACGCAAGATCAAGAAATATGGCAATGACCTCTATTATTTTCGTAACCGGACTATCCGGTATCAAAGTACAGTTTGGAAGTATTCAGCTTACAGGTATGGTACTGGCATGTGTTGTCGGAATGATCATGGGATTGATGTTCTTCCTCTTCGATAAGCTAAAACTTACGAATGACAGAGAAAACTGCTAAAACACACTGAAAAAACAAAAAGAAAGAACAGAGGAATAATTACCATGCTGAAAATTGTCATTTCACCGGCAAAAAAGATGAATATCACAGATGAATTCCCCTGTAACGCCACTGTCCCGGTCTTTTCTGACCGGGCAGATGTGCTTCACGGGATTTTAAAAAATAAAAATATACAGGAACTGAAAACACTTTGGAAATGCAGTGATAAACTTGCCGAACAGAATTATCAAAGACTTCATGCCTTTTCTCCCGATCAGGCGGTAACACCGGCGCTTCTTGCCTATGAAGGAATTCAATATCAACACATTGCTCCTTCCGTTTTTACAGATGCCCAGTGGCATTATGTAAATGTTCACCTTCGCATTTTATCCGGATTTTACGGAATCTTAAAACCGACAGACAAAGTTATTCCCTATCGTTTGGAAATGCAGGCAAAGTTAGAAGCTGCTAAAAAGAACGACCTTTATGAATACTGGAGCGATACGCTGTACCAAAGTCTCCTCGCAGAAGGGATGACCGAACTTGTCAATCTCGCTTCCGCAGAATACAGTAAAGCAATCCTTCCCTACAAAAATATCCGCTGCATTACATGTATTTTCGGCGAAGAGGTAAACGGAAAAATAAAAGTCAAGGGCACTCAGGCTAAGATCGCCCGCGGCGAAATGGTACGCTGGATGGCAGATCAGAAAATCGAAAGCGTTTCGGACATCCGTGAATTCAAAGAACTGGGATATCGTTTTTCTCCCTCTCATTCCACGGAGGACACTTACACTTTTTCTCTTTGATCTAACTGCAGCTTTGTTTTGTATATGCGGACATATCACTCCCATTGGGGCCGCAAACGATAACTTGGGCTGCTGACTATAACTTTGACTACAGACTATAGTTTTTCCGCAGACTATGACTTTAGTTGCCGACTATAACTTTGCTCCAGGACTCTTTCATATTACTTTTATCTGTGTCTCCGGTGAGATCGTACGAAAAAGCTCGCTCATATTGATCTTCGCAGCACTGTCCGAAAAACTTGCGTCACAAAATACTGCCCGGCGCGGATGCTGTCCGGCAATCTTTCTGATCACAGTCTCGGATATATTTTCATTAAAGCAGGCGGCTAACTCTTTTCCGTCATAATAATGCACTGTATAACCACTGATTTTCTCCGAAGAGTACGGCTTTGACAATAAAAGTCCCCATTCCGTCAGACAGGCGAACAAAAGATCTAAGTCTGTACGATCAGGCTTAATATTTGTCTCAAGTCCGTAAAGCATTTCCTGCGTATACTCTTCAGGCATGTAATAAACATCCTCCATATTACTTTCATCAAGCCGCAGCACACGAAATCCAAAATCTCTGTTTTCGCATCCGTTTTCCCGTTTTATTTTTTCTGCTGCCCGGCGGATCCGTTCTTTTCCGATCTCACAGATTGTCTTATATCCTGCCTTATACGCTTCACTTTTTTTATCACATTCCTGCGGTATCTGAACTAAAATATAGTGCAGATCTATGTTTTTATCCGCCTCAGTCTGCATCACCGCATGAGCCGTTGTCGCCGATCCTGAAAAGAAATCCATTACGATATCGCCGTCTTTTGCCGCCATATTGATAAAATATTGTATGACGTTGACCGGCTTTACATTCTCAAACACTCTTTTTCCGTCAAACAGTTCCTGTACGCACTGCGTACCTGCATTGTATATGCTGACTGCCTCTTTCGGAATCAAAGTGGACGGAGCACCCATCGCGTCTCCCAAATATTTTTTAATATAGATGTTCCAATGTGCCTGATCTCCGTTTTGATCGACAAGCGGACCTGTCTTCGTTCTTTTAAATGTCACAAGACCTTCTTCCTTTGCCTGCTCAAACCTTTCCCGCACGAACCGGTAAATATATCCGTCTTTCGGACGCACTCTCTCCCCGTCCGGACAGATGATCTCGTATTTTTGGTTTGCATTTGTCGATTTATTTTTAAACACAAAATCTTTATCTCTGTATAATCCCCGCTCGTCTTTTTCCCGATACATCTTGATCGCTTCCCCTGACAACGGCGCAAAAAACATATCCAGACAAGTTTTATTTTTTGCATAACACAATATATATTCATGTGTCTTACTCGCAAATTTCGGCCGGATACCGCCTGCCGTAGAGCAATTCCATATAAAGCAGTTGACAAAATTTCGTTCGCCGAAAACCTCGTCACATATTTTTTTTAAATTTGCCTGCTCGTTATCGTCTATACTGATAAAAATTACTCCGTCATCACAGAGAAGGTTTCTGGCGGCAAGAAGCCGTGCATAAATCATGCTGCACCAATCCGAATGATACCTTCCGCTGTAATCCAAATTCTGATACATCCGGTTTTTATCATCTTGAGAAGCTCCGCCTGCATTCACATATTCTCTCGCTCTGATCCGAAAATCATCCGCATAAATAAAATCATTTCCCGTATTATAAGGCGGATCGATATAGATTACTTTTACCGAATCCAAATAACTTTCCTGAAGAAGTTTCAGCACATCCAGATTATCGCCTTCTATATAGAGATTGCCTGTCGAATCCCACTCAACAGAGTCTTGCACTACGGGACGCAGCGTTTTTCTGATCGGTTTATAAACTTCTTTTACGGCTTCCCGCTTTCCGACCCATGAAAATTCGCATGTTTCGCTTTCCTTTTGATTGATTCCCAAAAGAAGCTGCAACGTATTGATATCGACTTTTCGGATTGTCTTCCCATCGTTATCTTTTTGTTCTTTTACGCATGACGGGAAAATATCCGCAAGCCTGCGGATATTTTCCTGAAAACCGTCAACAGATTCAAATCTCATCTTTTCCATCTATGTCTTTCCTCAACTATTTCCTGCTCTGCCATACTTCATCCGTCTTTTGAAAAACATTCTCTGCATCGGTTTATAAATCTTCCGTTTTGAATCGCCGCTTCTTCACTGTCAAAAATGAGCAGCTCCTCTTTCGGCACTCTTCTTATAAACTTGCAGTCATCTGTTTTATGATAAAAATTTGTCGGCGTATATGGGTTTGCATACACTCTTTGCTTCGGCTTTCCAAACGCCTGCGCCAAACAGTCAATACCTTTTGTCTCTCCTAAGTTCTTTGCAAAATACAAGGCAAGTTCTGATTTATTTTTCTGTCTCATACGCTTAAATTGAACCGTATCATCGAGCAATTCCTCTTTCTGCATCCATCCGATCACAAATCCTTTTTTTGCCGGACGATCCAGGTAAACTCTCACAAAGATATCACAGCACTGATTTTCGCACTCCCATGCGATCACTCTGCGCCGCAGGTTTTCGCCCTTACATCCGTCAAATTCCGAAAACCTTTCCTGAACTTCCCTGCAGTAATCATCCAGACAATATCCAGGATCACTTTCCCGCCGTTTCAACTTCGGATAACAGAATACATCATCTTTACGCCGGATCGTCTCCAACAGTTTTTGCACTGACTTCACATTATCATAATCCCCTGTGAAATCACTTTCTACTTTCAAATCGTTTCTTATATTCGTAGATTTTACTTCTACGATCTTCACGCCTAATGTCCTGCATAACCGCCTTGTAACATTGCTCAGTTTCACAAATTTATTAGGTGTTCTTGCAATATCCTGCCTGATTGCTTCTTCTATAAAAGCAATGTTGACCGTTCCGGTTTTCCAGAGCAGAAAATCAAACGGGGCATGTTTTTTAAAATCATCGTTTCTGATCTCATCGTAAGTTTTCAAAGACAACTCCTGAGAATAATACTGACGAATAAATTGTTCGGTGATCTCCTCCGCGATCTTCCCCTGTTCTATATTACATTCCCGCTCTTTCTTCGGTCTGTCCGGCTGCCAAGTTTCCGCCGTATAATCTATGATCTGTCCTACCACCCGGGCATCTAAATGCACCTGTCCATAATCCGCACATACAATATGATTTTGTAAAGTCAATCTCATCTTCTGCTTTGCACCTCCATGTGCACGACTTCAACTTTTGTATCGAGATTTCTTTTCCTTAAATACACAAATCGCTTCCGTACAAGATCTTTCTATATAGTGTACCTCATTATATCACAAACGGCAATGTGCATTTCAACCGAACTGTTACTTATAAGAAAAGACTTCCGAAAAAGTCACCGATGCCGTCTACAATACCTGACACAATATCGCCGACTCCGTCGCACACATCGCTGATAACATCCGATGCCACACTTCCCGCAAACATTCCCGCGCCGATCCCGATAACAACTTTTGCGGCTAACGGAATCGGTGCGGCCGCAAGAGCCGCCATCGTCGCCTCTGATGCGGCTGTTCCCGCCGCCCCGGAAACAGATCCTTTCAAAGCGCCGGACGCAACATTTCCTGTCGTCGTTGACAGATCGTCTCCGTTCACGATTGATTCCACCGCAGCCATTCCTCCTCCGAAAGCTCCTCCGAGTTTTGCCGACGATTTTGCCGCATTGGCAATCCCGGTTGATGACTGGACTCCGTTAAACTTATTGCTTACACGGGTTGTATCTTTCGTTGAGATTCCGCTGTCTTTCATTACTTTAGTCACACCTTGAGAAGGCGCCTTTGCATTAAATGCCGCCGCACTTTCAGACGTTCCTACTAACTGCGTTGTTCGATATTGACCGTTTTGCACCCGTTTGATCGTATCCATCGTTCCTTTTGCACTCGGAGTATCCTTGCACTGAATCCTCTCTATAATGCGATTTCCCTTCTTCGTAACCAAATCTACCTGACGGGCAGTTGACGAATTCGTAAGCGTTGTTGTCGTGTCCGGCTTCAGCAGATTAGAGAGATTCTTCTTATCAGAATACATCACCTCAAAAGCATTTCCTTTTCCGCCGGTCGGCGAATATGCCCCTGCCCTTCCTGACATTCTCACTGCTACAGAATAGTCATACCCTTCTACCACACTGTTTGCTAAATTTCCTGCTGTTTTTTCTTTGTTTTCATTCATTTTTCTTCCTCCTCTGTTGTTTCTTTCCACATGCTTCATCTGATTCTTGTTTCATTTTGTCCCTTTACCAAAGCCGCCTCCTGCCTTGACATACTCCTTTTCACTGATCCAAACGTCATTCTAAAATTCATACACTTTCGGCATCCCTCCTTTTCACCAGAGTTTGCTGTATAAAGATAAAGCAGTAATGCGGTCTTTCAATTCATCGTCATAAGACAAAATTGTTTTTATCTCATAGAAGTCTCCCGATCTTCTTACTACCATGACAAGTTCCGGATCTTCACTTAACGGAGCATCTATATGCAGAGGCATGAACCATGAAATAGTTCCGCTTTTCCCTGAATAAGAAGCTTTTGCAAACGATCTGTCGCGGCGCTGCATTTTAATCCCCCGCTCAAGAGCATTCATGATCTGACCTGCGATCTTGCTGTCGCTCTGACTGCGTATGCTTTCCGGAAAACGTTCCCGCCTTTCCTGTATGATGTGGATCAGACAGTTTTGATTAATGTCGAAATCTTCCTTCTTCGGATTAAACACTTCTTCTTTTTCATCGAAAAAACTGATTGGCTCAATCTGCATCATTGACTGTTCTTTTGTAAATCCATAATTCAAATAATCCTGTTTACTCTCGATTACACGCTCCGCGATATACGTCTTGTACTTTTCATAATATCGATATAGAACTAAAAAATCATTTCCGAATAAATCCATCATTCCGGTATTTACGATTGCCGATTTCGTTTTATTCGCGACAAAATATTCTGTCCTTCCGGCATCGACAAGCTGCGTTATCCTTGCTCCTATGATTTTGATATATCTGTCAAGCCCTTTCATTGACTTCCAGTTCGGAAACAATAATCTGCCATAGATCGCTTCTGTAACATTAGAAAGTACTTCTTCATTTTTTATAAAAATCGTTTTTTCGCAATATCCCTCACTTCTGTCTTTTACTTCCGTCTCAACCTTACAAATACGCTCCGCATGTTCTTCCCTGTATCGATGACAAAATTTCAATAAATTTGATCGAAGTTTTTTTTCAGAATACAGAGTTTTCCTGCACATCCCATTTACTAAATAAGACGGCGTTCCGACATAATATCCTGAGAAATAATCAGATCGTTTTAAGAGCGAGATCATCAGCGGCTCATTTCCGTTCACCTTGATTCCTGTATCAATCCATGCCAGAATAACGTCTTTTTCATTTTCCGGTTTTTCCGATAAATCTTTATCAAAAAAATATATATTTGACTCTTCTGACGAAATATTCTCTATAATCTGATCTATTTCAATATCCAGTCCCGTCACTCTGTATATTTCGTCCGTCACTTTTTCTCCGTCTGTTACAATAAACTTTTCCTTAATCATGTGATCCATAAGTTATCCTCCTCATTTTATGATATAATGTAACTATTCAGCCATAAGAAGCACGAGTGCGGTTTTACGGATGGTTCAAGCTGAACTGTTACACCTCTCTTGTTTGTAAGCTTATCGTATCACCCTTTCCCGTTATCATGAATAACTGCAAGTTGACATCTTTTTGACAAGATTATTCTTTGTCAAATGACAAAAAATTGACAACACAATGACAATTATCATTATTGATCGGAGGTAAATATGTTAAATTACGCTGTCATCATTCAATATTTAACTCAACAACTGAATATTCCCAACGTAAGGATCGCAGAATGGCTTAACCTTGATCCTTCTATTATCAGCAATATCAAAAACAATAAACGAAAAATGCAAAAAGACATTTCCTATGATGTTTTTTACAGAGACGTCTTTTGCCAAGCCGAAATCGGAACTGATTTTCAAAGTGTTCACAGCCTTTACACATACCTTCAGGACAAGGACTGCTCGAATGAAGTAATAGACATGGCATACTCACACTATAAAGAACACAGATCAGTTGAAAACGCTGAAACTTTTCTGCTCACTTTACTAAAAGAAGTCAAATATGAAAAAGATGCTGTGTCATCGAAATCTGCGTCAAAATCCACTCACCGTTCCCCTTCCGATGCCATTGCTTTTGAGCCGTTTCATAACCCGATACAAAACAATACTTTCTTCGGACGACAGGATATGTTTGAGAAAATACGCTCTGTTTTATGCAGTTTGGGAACTTGTATCATCTACGGTATCGGCGGTTTAGGGAAGTCCTACTGTTCGCTTAAATATGCCGCTGAATATGAAGATTCCTATACACAAATCCAGCAGATCATTTTTACAGGCGATATAAAAAACACAATTTTAAAAATAAAATTTACAGGATTGGATGAATCTCACTTTTCAGAAGACGAAAAATTTGAGAAACGACTTTCCATTCTCGCTTCTTACGGTGAAGATACTCTGCTTATCATCGATAATATGGATACTCACCCGGCTGATCGGGAAAATTATGTGCGGTTAAAAGAATTACCGATACATATTCTCTTCACTTCAAGAGAGACCGATCTCGATTCAGAAAAGTTTCTCTTGCCGATCCATCCGCTTTCCAAGCAAGAACAGCTTCAATTATTTATGCACTACGGACGGTTTACGATCCCCGAAGATGAATACGGCGACTATTTTAAAATATTCAATATGGTAGAAGGTCATACTCTTCTTTTAGAACTGATCGCAAAAACAATGACTGCCGAAACATTAACGCCTGAAGAAATGACAGATATTTTGTACAGTCCTGAATATGACGATATAAGCAAAGTGGTCATTGAAAAAGACAATACTTATCAGCAGGAAAAAATGAACAACTTTATATCTAAACTTTTTGACACAAGCAATCTTACCGATGTCCAAAAAGAAATATTGATGAACCTCTCTCTTACGTCGATAAGCGGCATAAGACAGCGCTTATTCAAACAATTTTTAGATTATAATAATTCAGATATCAACGCTTTGATCCGTCAAAGCTGGATCATACAAAACAGACCCAACGGTCCGGCCTCATCACAGATTCATCTGCATCCGGTCATTAAAGCTGCTGTAATAAATAATACGGAACCTTCCTTAGAAAAATGTTCAGTTTTTATCAACAAAATAATTGAATTTCTGAAAGCGGCTTCCGCAGATGTGATCGAAGACAGTATGTCGAATGATTTATGCGACGTTCTTGCAAACGCAGGTCTCATGTTCAAATATACTTCCGAACATCTCGGCTTAATGTACGACATCGCCTTAATCTTATGGCGCAGCCTTATGTATCATGAATCTTATTCATACTTAACAAAAGGGTTGGAACTATTAAACAAAGAATCATCTGACGATATCGAATTACAACTGTCTTACTACGAAACCGCAGGAAAAGTTGCCGTCAGACTTGCCGATTACGAAAAAGCAATTACTCACTATCAGTTGGCAATCACGACAATCGAAAATTCAGGACAAGATTTTTCCGAAAGGCTTGCCACGATATATGACAAACTAGGGGTAGTTATGCGAAAAGCGTCAAAATATGAACAGGCTTTGGATTATTTTACGAAAGCTCAAAATATTATTGATATCAACCATATAAAAAATCCGGAATTAACATCCGACATTTATAATGATATGGGCGTGATCTATATTAACCTTGATATCTTCGATAAAGCTTTGGCGAATTATCAAAAAGCCCGCGAGATCCGGGAGTCGGTTGAAAATCCCGATCTCGAACAGATCGCCTATTCTTATCACAATATCGGAACAGTATATCAGCGGCAGAAAAAGTACGCAGATGCAATCACATGGCATAAAAAAGCGTTAGAGATCCGTCAGGAAATATACCCTGATAACGAACCGATCATTGCCGCGTCATTAACGATGATCGGCAATGACTATACACAGGCGGCAAAAAACGATTCTTCTTATCACTTTAACGATGCCTTTGAATATTTCGCAAAAGGCTTGGAAATCCGAAAGCTCACGTTGGGAGAAACACATCCTGACACGGCATGGTCTTACCAAAGCATCGGATTATGGCATTTTTATCAAGGAGAATACGAAGAAGCGATTGAAAACTATTTGAAATGTCTCAGCATTCGGAAAACGATCCTTCAGCCTTCGCACGCCTACACTGCCGAAATCTCATACTTGTTAGGAGAAGCATATTTAAAGATCAACCAAATCCACTCTGCAAAAGAACACCTTCTGCTCGCAGAAAAAATTCAGGCAAGCCTTCATAAAGTAAAGGCTCTTGAAAAAACACAACATCTCCTGAAAGAATGCAGTCTTTCATAAACGATAAGAGACGCCGCAAGCTGCGGTGTCTCTTATCTGCTCTTCTTATATGTAATTGTCAACGTTTTATACGTCCTTTACTTCGATTTTAAAATACCGTCAAATCCACTTCCAGTCACTTTTACCTCTCCGTTTTCAAAAGTAGCAATTCCGTATATTTCTTTGGAAACGCTGTCTATAATCGAAAGCCCGCCGTCTCCCTGCGTATATAATCTTCCGTCTATAACCAGCCCGTTATTATACTCTACCCGGACTGCCGCGATATCAGATCCTGTCGGAACATACTTTGTACTTGCCTCTGCCATTTGATCGTACACGATCATCGTAGTAGTATCATTTTCATAAGTACCTTCAATCTCCAGATCCGGCGTATATGTACCGCTGATCCTGCGATAGTTTCCCCAGCCTTTGCCTGCACCTGAAGTTACGCTTAACAATCCGTTCTCATTTTTATAGAACGTATAATATTGCCCTTCTAAATAATCTCCGAATGCACCACATTCTGATTCTTTCTCAAAAATCTGCCCGCTCGACGTATAGATAACATAAGACCATTCATATCCGATTGATGCAATCACAAGCCTGTCTCCCGAATCATCGTCTTTATATGTACCTGCCCATCCCATTGTGACCGGGTCTGTCAATACAGCTTCCCTTTTACTGTTATCTTTTTCTTCCTTTTTTTCTTCTTGCCCGGAATCTTTTTTCATTTCCCCATCAGTTTCTTTTTTAGGTTTTACATTTTCCTTTTTCGCCGGCTTCGATTCTTTTTCAGCTGCATTCTCTTTAACCTCTTTATATGTCGAATCTTTTGCAGTTTCTTTCGCATCGGAACTTCCAAACATTTTCACTGCTGCAATAATTCCGATTATTATGACTGCTGCCATCGCGATAATTCCAATTACTACCGCTGTTTTTTTCTTTTTCGGCGCAGGATGAGACACACCCTTGTTTTTAACATCTGCACTTGAATTACCTGTTGTCTCTTTTTGTGTCAACCGCTGGTCTGACTGTGCCGACTGCTTTGGTTGTTCACTCTTCTGTTCCGGCTGTGCCGACTGCTTTGGCTGTTCATTTTTCTGTTCCGGCTGTGCCGACTGTTCTGGCTGTTCGCTCTTCTGTTCCGGCTGTGCCGACTGCTCTGGCTGTTCGCCATTCTGTTCAGGCTGTACAGACGCTCCGCAATACGGACAGAACTTATTCTCATCTTTTATTTCTTTTCCACAATTTTCACAAAACATTTTTTTACATCCTTTATCTTATTTTACCTTTAATATAACGATGCAGTTCCCTTATAACCGTCATATTCCAAAATCAACGTCGCTCCTTCTACATCACACTCTGCAAAACTCAAACCATAAAATTCAAGAACATTTCCTTCAAAATCTTCTATCGCAAAATCCCAGTCAAGATCCTCCTCTGTGATCACAAACTCTATATCTACCCTTTCACCATCATACACTATACCATCCTCAAGCAAATCTTCTTCCCAGTTATCCACATCAGGTTCTGAAGCATAAAGAGCATAAATATCAAAACCGGTATTATTAATTACATGCACATTATATCTTAATATTTCATCCTTTGAACTGCATTTAAAAATACCGATCGCCACAATAATAACTAAAACAGCGATCGCGATAACCGCTCCTTTTTTCTTTTTTCCTGCGCCTTTGACGCTAAAATCCGGCGGTATATCATGACTCGGTTCTTCCTTATTTATTTCATTTTCCGCTCCGCAAAGATCGGAAGAGCGTCGTGTAGGGAAAGAGTGTAGATCTCGGTGGTCGCCG
>OODS01001746.1_pt1 | contig 13441 bp, 10 predicted proteins | sample 1671531 | NCBI WGS metagenome assembly OODS01 (sample SAMN06348166, study PRJEB24527) | human gut metagenome | biome: human gut; feature: ankylosing spondylitis patient; material: feces | host: Homo sapiens | place: China | collected 2015-10 | reverse complement strand
TATAATTATGGTAACTCATAATCCGGAGCTTGCCAAGGATTATTCTACAAGAATAGTCAGATTATTAGATGGTGTGATAACTGATGACTCTGATCCATATACGTTAGAAGATATGGAAGCTGATATCAGGGCTAAAGAGGCTGCTAAGGTTAAGACATCAGAAAAGAAGATTAAAAAGTCAGGAAAGAAGCAGAAAACATCTATGTCATTCTTTACAGCACTTTCGCTTTCCTTTAATAACCTGATGACTAAGAAAACAAGAACGATTCTTACTGCATTTGCAGGAAGCATAGGAATTATCGGTATTGCAATGATTCTTTCTATCTCAAATGGTATCCAGTTATACATTGACAGGGTTCAGAGAGATACGCTTTCAAGCTATCCTATAACGCTTCAGGCAGAGTCGATTGATATAAGCAGCATGGTTACAAGCATGACAGGCAATTCGGATTCAGAAGAGCATGAGGATAAGTCTAAAATATATTCTAACGATATCATGGGTGACATGATTAATACCATGGTAAAGGAAGTTAAAAGCAATAACCTTTCAGAGTTTAAGAAATACATTGAAAACGGCGGCTCTGGCATTAAGTCATATGTAAGTGATATCCAGTATTCATATGATGTTCCTCTTAACATTTATATGAAGGATACTTCTAACGGTGTAGAGCAGTTAAACCCAAGTACAATGTTTGATTCGATATATGGCGAGGGTGCAACAAGCACATCTTCTGCAATGTCATCAGGCATGGGTATGGGGATGTTTTCTAACAGCAGTGTGTGGAACCAGCTTTTAGGAAACCAGCAGGTTCTTGATGAGCAGTATGATGTCCTCGCAGGACACTGGCCAGAGAATTACAACGAGGTTGTGCTTGTTACAGATAAGAATAACGAGGTTGATGATTATACACTTTACTCATTAGGACTTAAAGACCCTGAGGAAGTAAGAACACTCTTTAAGAAAATGATGGTTGGTGAATCATACGAAACAGAAAAGGATATAAGCTATACATTTGACGAGATACTTGATACAGAGTTTAAGCTTGTTATGCCTACGGACATGTATAAGTACAATGATGTGACCGGTACATGGGACGATTACAGCAAAGATGATAAGTATATGACAAATGTTGTAAATAACGGAACTGACATTAAAGTATGTGGAATAATCAGACCTAATGATGACGCAGTCAGCACTTCAATTTCAAGTGGAATCGGTTATACAGCAAAGCTTACTGAATATATTATCGAAGAAGTAAAAAACAGTGAGATTGCCAAGGCACAGCTTGCTGATACAAGCGTTGATGTATTTACAGGAGTTCCATTTGACAATGACAGGAATACAGAGATTACAATGGATGATGTAAATGCATATATGGCAACACTTTCACCAGAGGAAAGCGCTCAGATGCAGGCAATGACAAGTGGAATGAGCGATGACCAGATACTACAGCTTTTCTCAGCGTCACTAAAGGCTAGAACAACAGATGCAACATTAGACAGCAATAAGTCGAAGCTTGGAATTACAGACCTTGATACACCTTCACAGATAGATATATATGCAACTGATTTTGATTCTAAGGAGAAGGTTCAGAATATTATCAAGGATTACAATAGGCTGCAACAGGACGATGGCAAGGAAGAAAATGTTATTAACTACACAGATTATGTTGGAATAATGATGTCATCAGTAAGTACAATTATTAATGCAATTTCATATGTTTTAATAGCATTTGTTGCAATATCACTTATAGTTTCTTCGATAATGATAGGTATTATCACATACATATCAGTACTTGAAAGAACTAAGGAAATTGGTGTATTAAGAAGTATTGGTGCTTCTAAGAAAGATGTTTCAAGAATATTCAATGCAGAGACACTTATTGAAGGTTTTGTCTCAGGCGCACTCGGCATTGTTGTAACTTTATTGCTGTGCATACCTGCAAATGCGTTGATTAAGCACCTTACAGACATTTCCAATGTTGCACAGCTTCCGGTTGCAGGAGGAGTAATACTTATAATAATAAGCATGTTCCTTACATTTATTGCCGGACTTATTCCAGCAAAGTTTGCAGCTAAAAAAGACCCTGTTGTGGCATTAAGAAGTGAATAATGTCTTTACTTTAAAACTTCACTGTGTTAAAATTTAAAAGTAATAAGCCAATGCTATTTTGGAAAACCGGGGTGGACAATTATGAATAATAAGTTAAAGACACAGGCTGTTGAGCAGCTTTTTCAGGCAATATTAAGTCTTAAGGATTTAGATGAAGCATACGATTTCTTTGAGGATGTATGTACAATTAACGAGATTTTATCCTTATCCCAGAGATTTGAGGTTGCCAAGATGTTAAGAGAACACAGGACATATCTTGATATTGCGGAGAAGACAGGTGCGTCTACTGCGACAATCAGCAGGGTAAACCGTTCGCTTAATTATGGTAATGACGGGTATGACAGAGTATTTGAAAGACTTGGCGTGCTTGAGAAAGAGTCAGAAGATAATAAGTAATATATGAAGCAATGTAAAAGGGAACTGTCAGTACTGGCAGTTCCCTTAATTTATACGGATTATTTCTTTTTGTCTGTTTTATCAGACTTCTCAGGCTGCTTTGGCGCATGCTTGGCAGAGTAATCATCAATCAGACTTTCAATCATGTTCTTCTTCATGTATACATCAAAGCTTAAAAGACATACAAGACTGAAGAACTGTAAGAATTCTCTGTCATCATCATCCTTTACATCGGTAAATGCATTGCTTGCCTGTTCAGACTTTGCAAATATATCTTTAGATAAGGGCCTTGCAAGAGAGGATTCCATTGAAAATATCTCTTTATATATATAATCCAGATCCGGCTTGGAACCTTCATCAAAGAATTTCTCAGTGAGAGGATTGAGCATTTTCTGTATATCACTTATTGAGAGAATGTTCTTAAAGTAATAGATAAATGTAAGGATATATATATGCTCCTTAGAGTACTTTTTCTTAACTGGTGATGGCAGCAGATTGTTCTTGGCATAGTTGTTAATCATTGTTTTGGTTAGTACTTTATCATCAGTGGTACGCTTTGTATCGTGAAGATGTTCATACATAAATGTTGTAACCTGATCCATGTACAGGTTGATGTTAGGCACATCTCCGGGTTTTATATAATTAAGAGCGGACATATCTTTAAGAATACCACTCATAAGCTCTTTAATATCGTTGTTCATATGTTCCTCATTTCTTTAAAAATGCGTATTCATGAGAGAATACATTTATATTAATGCTTAAGCTATATTATATAGTTTTTAAAACCACATTTCAAGTAGGAATAATATAATGAACTTTAGCATAGTGTAATGTGCATATTATGATATTTTAATTTTTATTACAAGAATATAAAATATGTTTCATAGGAGCAAATATTCGTGACTTTTTACTCCTGATATATTATAATGAAAAAGGTTTTTTAAGAATTCTGGGAGACAGAATTCGGATGCACCAGAGGGTGATATGTGCCAGAAAGCGGCACAGGAATGGAGGATTATTATGGGTATTTTAACAAGATTCAAGGACATTATGAGCGCTAACATCAATGCACTTCTCGATAAGTGTGAAGATCCAGAGAAGATGATTGACCAGTACATGAGAAATCTTGAGAGCGACCTTGGAAAGGTTAAGGCAGAGACAGCTTCAGTTATGGCTGAGGAGACAAGATGTAAAAGAGAGCTTGATGAATGCACAGCAGATGTTGCCAAGTATCAGTCATATGCAGAAAAGGCTCTTAAGGCTGGCAATGAGGCAGATGCAAGAACATTCCTTGAGAAGAAGCAGCAGTTAGTTTCTAAGCAGGCTACATTACAGCAGACATATAATATTGCAGCAGACAATGCAGCTAAGATGCGTCAGATGCATGATAAGCTCTGCAAGGATATCCAGTCTCTTGAAGCAAGAAGAGATGCAGTTAAGGCTAAGGTTGCAGCAGCTAAGGCTCAGGAGAGAATCAACAAGGTTGGTTCAAGTGTTAACAGTGTTGGAACAAGCATGGATGCATTCGGTAAGATGGAGGCTAAGGCTAATAAGATGCTTGACGAGGCTAATGCAATGGCAGAGCTTAACCAGACACAGCTTGAGGCAGATGTTGACAGTCTTGCAGCTAAGTATGATGCAGAGCCGGCTAACACAGCAGTTGATGATGAATTAGCAGCACTTAAGGCTCAGATGGGCTTATAATTCAGAAGCACATTTATAATGAGATAAGCAATACATAGATAAGGAGAGGGAACATGGGATTATTCAAAGGGCAGTTTGCCAACGTAGTTGAATGGGAAGAGTACAGAGATGATATAATCTTCTGGAAATGGACCAACAGAGAAATCAAGAAAGGCAGTAAGCTGATTATCCGCGCCGGCCAGGATGCAATCTTTATGTACAATGGTAAGATTGAAGGCATTTTTAAGGACGAGGGAAGCTTTGATATTGAATCACAGATTATTCCATTCTTATCAACACTTAAAGGCTTTAAGTTTGGCTTCAACAGTGGAGTAAGAGCAGAAGTTTTATTTGTTAATACTAAGGAATTCACAGAAAAGTGGGGAACTAAGAATCCTATTCTTATTCCAACACAGGCACTTCCAGGTGGAATGCCAATAAGAGCTTTCGGTAACTTCTCATTTTCAGTATCTGATTACATTACGCTTATAGACAAGGTAGCAGGTGTAAAGCAGATGTACACTGTTGCAGATGTTAAGGAAAGAATATCAGCAGTTCTTGACCAGCTTCTTATGAAGTGGATTTCTAAAGAAGGCAAGGATATGTTTAATCTTCAGGCTAATGCTTATGATATCTCAGCGGGTATTAAGACAGACCTTGATATGGAGATGAGCAAGTTAGGAATCACAATAACAAGCTTTACTATCTCAAGCTTTTCTTATCCGGAAGAAGTACAGAAGATGACTAATAAGGCAGCTTCTCAGGCAATGGTTGGAGATATGAACAGATATACACAGATGGCTATGGCTGATAGTATTGGCAATTCAAGAGGCGGTTCGAATATTGCCAGTGATATGATGCAGCTCCAGATGGGAATGCAGGTTGGACAGCAGATGATGAATAACATGAATACTGCAATGAATAATAATGCAAATGTGTCAGGTGGCACAGCACCTAAGTTCTGTCCTAACTGTGGAACACCAACTAATGGTGCTAAGTTCTGTTCTAACTGTGGAACAAAGCTTGCATAATCTGACAATTAGTAATATGTGAATTTAATAAATAACAATCAGGGATGTTGTCATATTGGCTTGGCAACATCCCGTTGTTTTTGTATAATGTGGTAGTTGGCAGAAATAAGGTGGATATAGATTTCACATTTGTATGAAGGTGGATATATGAGATTAGAAGATTTGAATGACAGCCAGAAAAGGGCAGTTAAATATACAGATGGCGCGCTGCTTATTATTGCCGGGGCAGGCTCTGGAAAGACGCGTGTGCTTACGAACAGAATTGCATATTTAATAGAAGAATGCGGAGTAGACCCATATAATATTATGGCAATTACATTTACTAATAAAGCTGCAAGAGAGATGAAAGAACGAGTTGAGACTACTGTGGCACAGGGTGCAGGGGCTGTATGGGTAAGTACATTCCACTCAACATGTGTGAGAATTTTAAGAAGATACATAGACAGAATTGGATATGATAATAACTTTACAATATATGATACGGACGACCAGAAGTCTGTTATCAAGGATATATGTAAGAAGATGAATATAGATACGAAGATGCTTAAAGAGCGGGCTATTATGAGTAAGATTTCATCTGCTAAAGATGAATTAAAGACTCCTGATGAGTTCGAGCTTGAGGCGGGCAACGACTATAACCTTAGAAGAATTGCGGGCGTATACAGAGAATATCAGAAGACGCTTAAGCTTAATAATGCGCTTGATTTTGATGATCTGATATTCAAGACGGTTGAGCTGTTCCAGAGTGATACAGAGGTGCTTGAGCATTATCAGGACAGATTCAGATATATAATGGTAGATGAGTATCAGGATACTAATACATCACAGTTTAAGCTGGTTGCAATGCTTGCGGCAAAGTATGGCAATATATGTGTGGTTGGCGATGATGACCAGTCTATATATAAGTTCCGTGGAGCAAACATTTATAATATTCTTAACTTTGAAAATGTGTTTACAGGCGCTAAGGTTATAAAGCTTGAGCAGAATTACCGTTCAACGCAGACTATTCTTAATGCTGCAAATGCTGTGATAAGTAATAATGTCGGCAGAAAGAGCAAGTCACTCTGGACAGACAACGGAGAGGGTGAGAAGGTCAATTATACTCTGTATGAGAACGGATATGATGAGGCAGAAGGCGTTGCGAGTGGTATTGCAGAGTATGTAAGGGATGGCTGGAATTATAATGATGTTGCCATTCTTTACAGAACTAATGCACAGTCAAGAGCCCTGGAAGAAAAGCTGATGATTCACAACATTCCATATAAGATATATGGCGGACAGAATTTCTATCAGCGAAAGGAAATCAAAGATATTCTTGCTTATCTTAAAACTATTGATAATGGTCTTGATGGTCAGGCGGTTAAGCGAATTATAAATGTTCCGAAGAGGGGAATTGGTAATACTACGATTGACAGATTGCAGGAATATGCAGATTTTAATGATATTACTTTCTGGGAAGCACTTGTCAATGCAAAGGATATTGACACAATAAAGAATGCGGCACTTTCTAAGTTAGAGCCATTTGTTGACCTTATTGGAAGACTGCGTGCCAAGGAAGAATTCATGTCATTAAAGGAGCTTGCTGAGGCTGTAATTGAGGATACAGGATATATCGAGAGTCTTTCACAGAATGAAACAGTGGAAGAGGTTGAGGCAAGACGCGAGAATCTGGATGAATTCATTAATAAGGTTGTAAGCTATGAGGAGGGCTGTAAGGAAGCAGGTGAAGAGCCTACACTTTCAGGACTGCTTGAAGAAGTTGCATTAATAGCGGATATTGATAATCTGGATGAGTCAGAGCCTCATGTAATGCTGATGACACTGCATAGTGCGAAAGGTCTGGAATTCCCAATCGTGTATATGACAGGAATGGAGGATGGACTTTTTCCAAGCTATATGACAATTGTGTCAGATGATTCAACTGAGATTGAGGAAGAGAGAAGACTGTGTTATGTAGGAATAACAAGAGCAGAGAAAATACTTAATCTTACAAGTGCCAAGTCGCGTATGGTGCGTGGTGAAACACAGATGAATAAGGTTTCAAGATTCATTAATGAAATTCCTAAGGAATATATGCACATAGAAAACAATTCCAGTGGGTATGCTAAAGGCAGGATTGCATATGGCGGTACATCAGATGAGCCGGATACAAAAGGCATTAACATGCGTGCAACAGCCAGATCAATTCTTAGCAGCTACGGAAGCGGCACACCAGGCGGAAGGGCAGCAGGAACATATAGCTCAAGAAAGGTTAAGATAAATGGTGGTTCTAATCCGGGATTTGGAAAAGACCCTATGGAATTATTTGACCTTAAGAAACCAGAAAAGAGAAAGACTCCGGCAGATTCTGTAAGAAGTGCTTATGCAGGAGTGCCTACACGAAGCGGCTTATCTTCAAGAAATGTAATAGGTGCTGCAAGAGGTGCAGATATAAGTGCAAAATCTTCAGGCGGACTTGGCTACAGTGTTGGTGATATGGTGAGCCATGTGAAATTCGGCGAAGGAAAGGTACTTGCTATAGAGGATTCAGCAAGAGACTATATGGTAACAGTTGAATTTGCAGAGTACGGACAGAAGAAAATGTTGGCAGGATTTGCCAGACTTAAAAAACTATAATGACAAATGTTTAACGCTATGCTATAATACATTTATTAAATCCGTGGTATGAAAGGAGATATTGTTATGAGTAAAGAAAAATTAGATGAGCTTATCGCAGCTACTAAATTAGGAGAACTTATTAGCAAGAAGGAAGATGAAGATAAGAAATGCTGCAAGAAGTGCAGCACAATTATCATAGCTGTTCTTGCTATCGTTGGTGCAGTTGCAGCAGTTGCTGGTATCGCTTATGCTGTATACAGATATTTTACACCAGATTATTTAGATGACTTCGATGATGAAGATTTCGAAGACGAAGATTTTGACGATGATTTCGAGGATGAAGACATCGAGAAGTAATGTAATAAGTGCGATATGATTGAAAGCCACAGCCGGCTAAGATATGTCCATTAGGATATATCAGAGGTTGTGGCTTTTTTATTGCATAATATTTAATTATTTCTTAATTGACATAGGGGTGTAATCAGTGTTATATTACTCAACCCTGTTATAAAGCAAAATTTAAGGGGAGGAAAGGAAAGCAGGAATTTATGACATTTTATCAGGAGTTACAGTTAAGCTCGGCTGGTTCAAAACAGCTTATCAAGAACACACAGGATTCTAAAGAGAAAAGAAGACATATTCTTATATATAATTTTAAGGTGTATCTTGTTATGATATTCTGCGTCGCAGTAGTTACAGTATTCAGTAAGCTGCTGGGGAATAATAACAGCGTTGTCGGAGTTACAGTGCTTCTTGCGGTGCTGGTATTAAGACAGGCGGATTTTGGAATTAAGACATCACATGGATTGATTTCGATAATGGGAATATATGCGATATTGATAGCAGGACCGAGGGTTTCCAATATGGTACCGCCAGTTGCTGCATTTGTAATAAATATTGTGTGTATTATGCTTCTTATGATAATGGGATGTCACAATGTAATTATGTATAATCATTCAACATTTGTTCTTGGGTATCTTTTGCTACAGGGATATGATGTCACAGGCCATGAATATATGATGAGAGTTGTGGGACTGCTTGCCGGGATGTTAGTATGCATGATTATTTTCTATAAGAATCAGAGGAACAGACCATATAGAAGAACATTTTGGGATTTGTTTAAGGAATTTAATATTAATTCAGCAAGGACAAGATGGTACATTAAGCTTACATTTATCGTATCAAGCGCTATGCTGATTGTTTCACTGATGGGACTGCCTAGGGCAATGTGGATTGGAATTGCGTGCATGTCAGTGTGTCTGCCGTTTTCTAAAGATGTTGATAAGAGAATTGGAAACAGGGCATTGTTTAATGTTGTTGGATGTGCGATTTTTGCAGTGATGTATATAGTTCTGCCAGAATCAATGTATCCGTATATAGGCATGATAGGTGGTATCGGAGTCGGATATTCCGCTGGTTATGCATGGCAGACAGCTTTTAATACATTTGGCGCATTATCAATTGCGGCGGGACTTTTTGGAATGCCTTATGCAGTTGCATTACGTATAGGACTGAATGCTGCCGGGGCTGCTTATACATGGCTGTGTGACAAGGTACTTGAAAGAATACATTCTGCAGTGCAGGCAAAGAATGCCAGCGTGGTGGAGTAAATGTGACTACTATACTTTAGCACATTTTTCTGATAAAATTATATAAGGTATGCCGTTATGTGAATAAGTGCTGCCAGAAACTATTAATATGTTAATAACAGGCACAATTCATGTGCGGAATGGAGTATAGATTGAAAAAAGGAAGCGTATACGAAGGCAAAGTTGAAAAGGTTGATTTCCCTAACAAGGCGACAGTGTGGGTGACAGATGAGGACGGACAGAAGGAAAAAGCAATCGTCAAGAACGCAATTCCTGGACAGACTGTCAGATTCTGCGTGAATAAGAAAAGAAAAGGACACTGCGAAGGCAGACTTATGGAAGTTGTTGAGAAGAGTCCACTTGAAACCAACCCGGCATGTCCACATTTTGGCAAATGCGGTGGCTGCACTTACCAGACAGTAGCTTACGAGGAACAGTTAAAGATTAAGAGCGCACAGGTGGAAAAGCTTCTTAGCGAAGTTGTTTCGGGTGAGCTTCCATTTGAGGGGATAATCGGAAGCCCGGTTACAGAAGAATACCGTAATAAGATGGAATTTTCATTTGGCGATGAGTACAAGGACGGTCCGCTTGCACTCGGACTTCACAAACGAAACAGCATGTATGATATTGTTCCAGTTACAGAATGTAAGATTATTGATGAGGATTACAGAAAGATTCTTACATGTGTTCAGGATTATGCAATCGAGAAGGAGCTTCCTTTCCAGCACAAGTTAAGCCACGAGGGGTATCTGCGTCATCTTCTTGTAAGAAAGTCTGTAAAGACAGGGCAGATTCTTGTTGATATCGTTACAACAACTCAGATTGAGCATGATTTCACAGAGCTTGTAAACCGCCTGACATCAATTGAATATAAGGGCACTCTTACAGGTGTTCTCCATACATTTAACGACAGCCTTGCAGATGCAGTAATTAACGAGAAAACTGAGCTTCTGTATGGTCAGGATTATATTGAGGAGGAACTTCTGGGCTTACGTTTCAAGATAACACCGTTCTCATTCTTCCAGACTAATTCTCTTGGAGCGGAAGTGCTTTACTCTAAGGCACGTGAGTATGTGCTTTCTGGCGGATTTGGAGATGTGGCTGGCAGTAAACCGGTTATATATGACCTGTATACAGGTACTGGTACGATTGCACAGATGTTATCTTCAGTTGCCAGCAAGGTTATCGGTGTTGAGATTGTTGCGGAAGCTGTTGAGGCTGCTAAGAAGAATGCAGCCCAGAACGGTCTTACTAATTGTGAGTTCATTGCAGATGATGTCTTAAAGGCACTTGATAATATTGAGATTAAGCCAGATTTCATTGTACTTGACCCGCCTCGTGACGGAATCCACCCTAAGGCACTTGAGAAGATTATTGATTACGGTGTTGACAGAATGGTGTACATATCATGCAAGCCTACTTCGCTTGCCAGAGACCTTGTTACTCTGCAGGAGAGAGGGTATAAGGTGGAGAAGTGCTGTTGTGTGGATATGTTTCCTAATACGGGGCATGTGGAGTGCGTAGTTCTGTTGACTAAGGTACACAAGTAAAAGTGTGAAAAAGGCTTGAAATAAGGGCCTTTTGAGATTTTTAGAATTAAAAATTAGACTAAGGGCGTAAAAGCAGACGCAGAATTAGCTTGGTATAATACACCCGATTTATATCTGGAGGAGAAGTAAATGAACGAACAAAATCAATTTGATTGGGTGGATTTTTATAAGGAATTCGCTTCAAAACTTTTAGATTATAAAGACAGAAGAGATGAACTCGTAGAAAAGGTGAAGGCGATTTATACTATGACGGGTATGAATATGCCTACTTTGGAAAAGGATAATAATCTCATTGACATTGACCCTTTTACTGTGTTTGGCCTCTTCAACAAGAAACTGAAGGATGACAATCGCATCAAGATTTTAACAGCAATTGCTGAACTATTTGACGTTAAAACAGCAGTGCCTACATCGTTTGATAGCCTGCCAGTGCTCAATCCTCAGAATGCTACGTTCTATTATTTTATTGGTGAACGTGGAAAAAGTGACATTGATGAGCTGTGGGAGCTGTTTGCCTCCGCTTTGGCTTATGCGCAGGAGCCTACTGCTGACCGTAGAGAGAAAGTTGCACACTATTTTGATTTGGCCATCAATAAAAAAGGTAACGGAAATAGCAAGATTACAATGGCGTTGTACTGGATTTCACCGAATTCATTTCTGAACTTGGATAGTCGAAATGAATGGTATATTTATGAATCCGGAAAGGTTCCAGCTGATATAGTTAGTGGGCTACCAGAGATTGAAGCTAAGATTCCTTCATCTAAGTATTTTCAAATAGTAGAGTCCTTGCGCAGCTATTTACAGAGCTCAGAGAGTGAATTGAAAGACTTTAAAGAGTTGTCCTTTGATGCTTGGAAATATTCGGAACAGGTCAATCAGGAGAAAGCTGCAGAAAAGAAAGCGGCAACAAAGGTAAGTGACACGCTTGCGGATGATGTTGATACGGTCCACTATTGGATTTATGCCCCCGGTGAAGGCTCATGTATGTGGGACGAATTCTATAATGCAGGTATTATGGCAATTGGCTGGGGCGAGATTGGTGACCTCTGAGAGTTTGATTCAAAGGATGCAATGAAGGTAAAAATGAAGGAAACCTTCGATGAAAAACTTTCCTATAAAAACGCTGCACATGCTACATGGCAGTTTGCGAATGAGATGAAGGTTGGAGATATCATCTTTGTAAAGAAAGGTATGCATCAACTGGTGGGCCGAGGTGTTGTTACATCTGATTATGAATTTGATGGAGAGCGCTCCGACGAATACAAGAATACTCGTCAGGTAAATTGGACCCATAAAGGAGAATGGCCTCATCCGGGACAGGCAGTCATGAAAACCCTCACTGATATTACTTCCTATACAGATTATGTCGAAAAACTCAATGCTTTATTTGAGGATGAGTCTGAAGAAGATGTTGAGGAAGTTGAGAAGTCTTACCCGGTATATACAAAAAACGATTTCTTGTCAGAGGTCTTCATGCCAGAGGAAGAGTACGATAAGCTGGCTGGTATTCTTCGTATAAAGAAAAACATTATCCTTCAGGGTGCTCCCGGTGTTGGTAAGACTTTTGCCGCCAAGAGACTCGCATTTTCTATGATGGGAGTAAAAGATGTAGAAAGAGTTATGATGGTTCAGTTCCATCAGAGCTATTCGTATGAAGACTTCATCATGGGATTTAGACCTTCGACGGATGGATTTGAACTGAAACGAGGCGCTTTTTATAACTTCTGTAAGAAGGCTGAAATCGATGGAGATAATGATTACTTTTTTATCATTGATGAAATCAACAGAGGTAACTTAAGTAAAATATTCGGTGAGCTGTTTATGCTTATTGAAAATGACAAAAGAGGCGTTTCGTTACAGCTTCTATATTCTGATGAGAAGTTCTCTGTACCTAAGAATATTTATATCATTGGCATGATGAATACAGCTGACCGTAGCTTGGCTATGTTGGATTATGCGCTCAGAAGAAGATTTGCTTTTTTTGAAATCAAGCCGGGCTTTACAACGGACGGATTCATAGAATATAGAATGAGCTTAGAAAATGAGAAATTTGATAAACTGATTGCCTGTGTGGAGAGCCTGAATAATGAAATATCTAATGATGAATCATTAGGCGATGGCTTCTGTATAGGACATAGCTATTTCTGCAATCTGTCACCAGACACGATTGATGACCAAGTATTGTCTGGAATTGTTGAGTATGAGCTGATTCCGCTTTTGAAAGAATACTGGTTTGATGAGCCAACAAAGGTGAAAGATTGGAGCAGTAATTTAAGGAGTGCGATTAAGTGATACCGGTTCAAAATGTCTATTATATGCTGTCGTATGCCTTCAAAGTTCTGAATGAACAGGGTTACAAAAGAATAGCTACTGAAGAATTTAATAATACTGCAGAACTGATGGCAGCAATATTAGCCAAAGGTATCGCTGTCCAGCTGAAGCGAGGACTGGGAAAAGAGTATATATCCCAGACGGAGGAAT
>OODS01001740.1_pt1 | contig 13469 bp, 7 predicted proteins | sample 1671531 | NCBI WGS metagenome assembly OODS01 (sample SAMN06348166, study PRJEB24527) | human gut metagenome | biome: human gut; feature: ankylosing spondylitis patient; material: feces | host: Homo sapiens | place: China | collected 2015-10 | reverse complement strand
ATTATAGATGAGCGGATGCTTGCAGGCATTCTGAAAAGCCTCAAACGCTTTAAGGTCAACTTCTCCTTTGTATTGCTGTTTTCCCAAGCGGGGGTGCATAACCACTTGTCGCAAGGGTAGCTCATTGATAATCGGAGCCAGTTTCAGACATTCTTCCGGATCTTCCCAGCCCAACCTCATTTTGATGGAGAAACTTATTTGCGGATATTCTGTAATCAGGCTAAGTAACGCCTGAACTTCTTCGGGGTAAGGAAGAATGCCGGAACCATTGTGGCGTTTAGCCAGCATGGGAAAAGGACATCCCATATTGATGTCGACTTCCTTATATCCCTTTTCAATGAATAGGGATAAGATTTTTTCTGCTTTTTCAAAAGAAGGGGCTATCAGTTGGGGAATCAGATGGGCTACCTGATTATTCCCGGGGTCGATTCCGCGGACATCTCTATGGCGGAATCCGCCTTTTTCGAGTCGTACAAATGGGGTATAATAAGTATCTATACCTCCGAAGCAGGCAGCATGAGCATTACGGTAAAACACTTCGGTGTAACCTTGTAATGGGGCAAAATGAATAGGAAGAGTCTTTGGCATTATTTTTATTTTTGTGCAAAGATACAGAAAAAGTAAAAGAGAGGAACCTCGCGGTCCCTCTCTTTCTGATGTTAAATTGATTAAAGTCTGATTTTTATAAACGTTTTCTATGATTGAAGGTTAGAAAAATTGGGGGATATATTTTTATTCTACAACGTTTATAGTCAGTTCACGTACTACTTGACCACCTTGATGGACGTAGTTTGCATTGTTGGCTACGAAAGTAGCGGTATATGTACCGGCCTCTTCATAGGTATGTGAGTATATCTCCAACGACTGCGAGATATTCTTAATCGCTACACCAGCGTCAGGATTGCAGGAACCATTGAGTAAGAGCGGTTCAGAGATTAGCCAACTATTTTTTAGTGTAGCTCCGGCAGCAGAGCTGGATACTATTATTTCCGTCGGTAAATTTGTTTTCCAGAATCCGGGGACACCGCCATCAACTGCTCCATACTCTCTGTCTTTAACTTTGTCCGATTGCTGGTCACTTTCATTATTTACAATGTTTAGTGGTGTGAAACCTAGATTTTTTGCATAGACAGTTTCTGATTTATTATTATTAAAAGCCAGTTCTATGCGTATATTGTTAAAGGAAAATTTAGGTTGTCTAACAGCACCATCCTGACCGCCTTTGTAATGGAAAGCAATGGTGATTTGCTTTCCAAGATAAGAAGCTAAGTCTTTAGTGTATGAATAGGATTTAGTATTGCTTTCTACTTTCACCGGCAATTCTTCTGTTGGTATTAAATATGTCCAGTCAAACCCTTCTACAAGTAGCTTATCTGCTTCGAAATTATTCTTGGCCATTCCCGGGAAATTGTCGGAAATGAAAATATCTAATGCAGTCTGTGGTGTATTTTTAGGCGGTGCATCATATTGGGCAACCATATCGAAATTAATTTCACATTTTTCGATATCCTCTATTTTCATCTCTGTCCGATTGCGGAATTTATATTCATGGTCAATTTCTCCACTGAAGAATGTTATAAAATCAGGGTCACCATCGAAGCTGAACGTTACCGGACTTCCTTTCTTTACAGTAACAGTTTTGCCATCGAAGCTGACATTGCTGTCTGTCACCACACCAACTTCCATTGCTGTGTCTTCTTTTAATTCCTTGTCGCATGAAGCGAGACATAGTCCGGCAAAAGCGATAGTCATCAAACTTTTATATATTGTCTTCATATCCTTTTCTTTTTAAAGTTAATAAGGGATTTACCAACCCGGATTATTCGTTTTGATAGCACTGTTCGATCCTATCTCATTGGCAGGAATCGGGAAATAGTTGTAAGACTTCGGAATATTGAAGTAAGTATATACATTGGTTCCGAATTTCCAGGATTCGTCAGCCTGCGCCTTGTCCACTTGTTCCTGCATCAGTTTGTGATAGTCTCCCCAGCGGATCAGGTCGAAACGGCGTGTATATTCGAAGCAGAGTTCCATAGCACGTTCGTCTTTGATAGCCTTACGGAAGCCGGTTTCATCCAGATTTGCTGCAAGCTTGTTGATTCCTGCACGTTCTCTTACCGCATTGATACATTCATAAGCCAGATCATTAGGACCATGGTTGACTTCATTTTCAGCTTCTGCAATCATCAGCAGAATGTCAGAGTAGCGGAGAAGAGGGAAGTTGATGGAAGTATCGTTCTTGCTCTTCTTGTCTGCCTCATATTCTCTACGATATTTGGCAGCAGCTCTATTGCGGTTCTTATTGGCATCATTCTTCGATTCGCGATCACCGTAAGTAGAACCGGGCTCTGTTTTGCCATAGCTGAAGGATTGATTCCAATATTGTTGTTCCACTTCATCTCTTTTTCCTTTCACAAATTCACGACCGTCTACCGGAGTGCCTTCTCCTGCTGACTGGGTGTAAGTGAATGGAGCGATATTCCAGTTGCAACGGTCAATATCACCGTTTGCTTCATACAATTCCAGCAGTTTAGGAGTATTCCAGATAAAAGCGTATGCATAACCCGGGTCACCTTTACCGGTGATGGATGCTTTGGAAGAAAGGTCCTTACCCTGAATACCGATAATATTACCAATTCTACCTTCTGCACGTACATCCGTTGAACGGTTACCTGCAAATTCTACCTCCCAGATACTTTCATTAGCCTTGGCACCATCCTTATTGAGAGCAGTGTTATACTTATCAGAACAAATGTCGATAAAGAAGTCCCAATATTTGGCAGTTAGTGAATGACCCTCATTCTTGACTAACTGTGCATAGTAACTTGCTTTTTTGAAATATTCTGTAATCTCGGCACTAGTCGTACTGTTGGCTAAACCCACTTCCTTGTCACGTTTAGGTTCACCAGCTCTGAACATATATACACGTGCCAACATTCCCCAAGCTGCCGATTTGGAAATACGTCCCGGCAAATAGTTCAAATCTTGAGCAGATTTGAGATCTTCGGCAGAACCATACATTTCTTTGATGATAAAATCATAAATCGTCTGTTTGTCCGTACGAGGAATAGAGTGGTTATAAACATCTTCTGTAGAAGTAGTCTTGAAAGGTACATCTCCCCAACATTCTACCAAAGTGAAATAATAGAATGCGCGCAAGAAGCGAGCTTCCGCTTTGTATTGTTTGCGGGTATCATCGTTCATATCGGGCACTGCATCAATATTCTCCAGGAAAATATTGGCTCTGTTGACGCCAGCGTATAATGTAGACCATAGTGCCGCTACAGTAGGATCACTTGTGTTGGCATTGTTACAGATTAAACCGCTCTTATTAGGTCCGCGGTTGGCACCACCATAGTGTCCCAGGTCGTCACCTCCTACAAGGTATAAGAATTCATTTCCGTAAAATGAACTTTGTCCCAGAATAGCATAGGTTCCTGTCAGCCATGAAGTAGCTTCTGCTTCATTTTTGAAGAAGTTCTCGGGAGTAGTATATGTCGGGTCTTTTTCCAGGAAATCGCAGGAAGTCAGGTTTAGTCCGACAAGAAGTGATATGATAATTATTCTTATTGTTTTCATATACGTAATTGTTTGAAGGATGATTGATTAGAAACCTAGGTTTACACCAAAACTAATAGAGTAGGCTCTCGGATAAGCGGAGAAGTCCAGCCCCGGAGTCAGTGCGCCTTCACGGATAGATACTTCCGGGTCGTAACCAGAATATCCTGTACATGTCCATAGATTCTGACCGGCAACGAATACACGTGCATTGTCTATCTTCCATTTCTTGGTCAGTTGCTTCGGCAGTGTATAGCCTAAAGATACTGTTTTCAGACGAAGGAAAGAACCATCCTCAATAATACGTGTAGAGAATACTTTGTTAGAACCGGAGTCGGTAGCTCTCGGAATATTACTTTCCGGGTTTTCTGTTGTCCAACGGTCTGCGTAACTTGCATATTGGTTCAAGTCGCGTGTCTTATTACTGTTCTCGAAGAACAGGCGGTTGGCATTCAATACATCGTTTCCATACGACCATTGGAAGAAGATGCTCAAGTCAAATCCTTTGTATTCGAAATTATTGGTAAATCCACCTGTATGTTTCGGCATACCGTTACCGATCATAGTACGGTCGTTATCGTCGATAATACCGTCACCATTCAAGTCTGCGTATTTGGGCATACCCGGCTGCGTATTACTCTCGGAAGAGAAATATGGAACATTACGTTTCAATGTATAGGTGTCACCCACCTTGTCGAAGTCTTCGTACTTGTATGTACCTTCATAGATGAATCCATACATCATCCCCATCGGATAACCCACTTTGGCGATGTAGCTGTATTGTGAGTTATAGTTTTGGTCAAATTTCGCAGCAGTTGGCATGGATACTTGGTTTTCTGCCAATGCCAATACTTTATTCTTGTTAAAGGCTATATTGAAGTTACTGGTCCACGAGAAATTACGGTTTTTAATGTTGGTAGTATTCAAGGTGAACTCAATACCTTGGTTGCGTACCTTACCTATATTCTTCATCGCACTGGTAAAACCGGAAGAAGGAGCTGTTGATGCATTCAGCAGCAGGTCGCGAGTCGTTTTACGATACCAGTCTATGGTCAATCCGATACGTTCGTCAAGGAAGCCCAAGTCCAGACCCAGATTCCACTGTTCGGTAGTTTCCCATTTCAACTTTCTATTTCTCAAGGAAGTAGGTACCATACCTACGCTTGTCAGACTGTTCTCAAACGGATATACACCACTTGGAGTACTACCGACTGAAATAAAGTCTCCGACTTTATCTTTCAACATTTGATATAGAGCGTATGTATCATACTCGCCTACACGGTTGTTACCGGTCAATCCCCAGCTTGCTCTTAATTTACCTGAAGAAACAACTGGTTTCAATGGTTTCATAAAATCTTCTTCCATGAATCCCCAAGCCAATGAGCTGGAAGGGAAATAACCGAAACGGTTATCGCCACGGAACTTGGAAGAACCGTCGGAACGGAAAGAAACCGTTGCATAATACAATGATTTATAGTTGTAGTTCAAACGTCCCAGGAAGGAAAGCATAGACCAGGAACTCTTTAATGATTTGGTCGTACTCGGAGTTCCTTCACTCATTCCTGCCATTCCGAGTGCTTCGTTTGGAATTTGCACTGTTTTGTATGAATAGTATTCATAGTCGGAATTTTGCAGGGTTACACCTGCCATACTATTAAAGAAATGCTTCCGTTTGATATTGGTCTGATAGGTCAGAATGTTTTCGTTCAACCATGTTGCACGTTGAGAATGGTAGATTTCTGCATTTACCTTATCGGATGATTTCGGATTACCATAGCGGGTCTTCGAGTTGTTGAATGTTTCCCCTTTGCGGGTATCGAACGTGTAACCGCCGGAAACTTTCAACTTCAATCCTTTGATAAATTCATATTCTGCAAATCCGTTGAACTGGATATAGTTCGCGTACGTCTTACGATATTCGTTTTTCAAAGACATGATAGGGTTGAAACGATAGTCGTTGGTATTGTTTATCGCATCGTCCATAATATTGTCCATCAACGAGTTTAATGGTCTGTCCGGTTCTGTCACAGGGCGATATCCCCATACGCTATAGAACAGGTTATTCATACCACTGTATGAGTTCTGAGAAGGAGAACCACCGGTAGTTGTAGTGCTTGAATAGTTGGTTGTCAGATAGATTTTCAGTTTCTTCTTTTGAATGGTAGTACCCATACGGCCTTGTATACGCTTGTAGTTTGATTCCAACAAGATACCGTCCTGGTCATAATAAGATAAAGAAGCGTTGTAACGAACTCCTTCCGAACCACCGGTCAGGCTGACATTGTGGCTTTGCATCCATGCGCTGCGGAAGATTTCATCCTGCCAGTTATATTGCGGGATATTTCTATAATCTTCCAGTCCCCATTTCTTGCCGTCATAATTCATGAAGTAAGTAGTTTCCATATCTTTGGGACTACGTTCTGCCTGTAGTTTGACGAATTCATAGGCATCCATCATCGGAATTGTTTTGGTGATATGCTGAATACCGAAACTTCCGTCATATTTAATTTTAGGTTGGCCGATTGTTCCTTTCTTGGTTGTAATCATCACGACACCGTTGGCACCACGGGCACCGTAGATAGCAGTAGCAGAGGCATCCTTCAGGAAGTCGAGTGACTCGATATCATTCTGATTGATGGCTGCGGCTATGGAGGGGTCTTCCACCGGGAAACCGTCAATGACATAAAGAGGAGAGTTGTCCTGTGTCAAAGAGTTGTTACCACGGATGACGATGTTCATCTGTCCGCCCGGCATACCTTCGCCCGAACTTACGTTGACACCGGCAATACGTCCGCCTAATGTCTCGCCGAAAGAAGCAGTCGGAGTGCTAAGCAGTTCTGCCATGCTGGCTTTGGCAACAGAACCCGTCAGGTCTCTCTTGCGTATTTCCTGATAACCCACTACCACGACTTCGTCCAGTGTCTTTGTATCTTCCTTCAATGTGATAACCATTGGCTTTTGAGTGTCTGCCTTTATTTCTACAGTGACATAACCAATGAAAGAAATAACCAATATTGAATTCTTATTGGGTACGTTAAAAGCAAATTTACCATCAAGGTCAGTGATTGTTCCTTGTGAAGTACCTTGTACCTGAACACTGGCTCCCGGCACTCCTTCTCCTAAGTTGTCCTTCACTGTACCTTTAACAAGTACCTGTGCAAGTACAAAAGAAACAGAAAACAAGATCAGTCCGATGGAGGAGAGCATCCTTTTTCTAGTTTGAGTGGATAAATGTTTTTTCATATATTAAAAATTAAGTGATTTTATTGAATCTACGCTTGCAAAGATAGACGGATTGAATATTCTAATATGGATAGAATTATTCAAGATTGGTGCAAAATCATACAATTTTTCTGTTCTCATAAACTATTTCTCTTTTATGGATTCTAGTAATTCGGATAACTCTTTCACGATGTCGGGATGTTGTTTTGATACATTCGTTTTCTCCGATGGATCGGAGGATAAATCGTAAAGTTGAGGCTGTTTGTCGTTGCCTAACTCCATTTTCGTCCAATGTTCGATGGCGGGGCCGTCGCTCGGTTCGATGTATTTCCATTGACCTTTTATGATGGCAAGTGTGTTATTGAGATTCTGTTGAACGACATACTCACGGTTTGTATTATTTTTGCCGAGGAGTACGTTCAGATGTTCTTGACTATCGGGAGCAGCTCCTTTACGTAAAGGTTGGTCCAAAAGGGAGGCGAGCGATGCATACACATCTATTTGAGAGAAAAGAGCTTGTTGCTTGTTTGGCTTTACTCGGGCAGGCCAGCGGACGATAAATGGAACGCGTGTCCCCGCTTCGTAAGCACTGTATTTCCCACCACGGTAGATCCCCATCGGAGTATGCCCGTTGAGAAGTTCGTAAGCTTGGTCTTGATAGCCGTCGTCGATAACAGGACCGTTATCGCTGGTAAAGATCAGGATGGTGTTGTCTGCGATGTGGAGGCTGTCCAGTGTGTGCATGATTTCACCGATGGTCCAGTCCAGTTGCAGGATGACGTCGCCACGAGTGCCGAGTCCGCTTTTGCCTGCGAAACGTGGGTGAGGGATGCGCGGTACATGTACGTCTTGCGTACCCATATATAAAAAGAAGGGTTCTTCCTGATGGGATGCAATGAAATTCTTGGCCTTGTTGGTGATGATATCGGCTATGTCTTCATCTTTCCAAAGGGCGGATTTTCCTCCGGTCATCCAGCCGATACGGGGAATGCCGTTGATAATTGTATTGTTGTGTCCCTGACTGGGCTTTAAAGTGACGAGCTCCGGATTCTCTTCTCCCGTAGGCCAGTCGCCTACTTTGTGGTCGTAGCTTACGGTGATAGGATCATTGGGGTCAAGTCCTACGACATGTCCGTTTTCTACAAATACACAAGGTACACGGTCTACGGTAGCCGGAATAATAAATTCGTAGTCAAAACCAATGCTTTGTGCGTTAGGGGTAATCCGGTTGTTAAAGTCGGTTCCACCTTTCGGACCGAGTCCCAGATGCCATTTGCCTACTGCACCGGTTGCGTATCCTGCATCTTTCAGCATATCTGCCATGGTGATGCAGGTAGTGTCGATAATGAGTTCAGAGTTGCCGGGAGCGATTCCTGTGTTTTCCTGTCTCCAAGGATACATACCTGTCAGGAGTCCGAAACGGGAAGGGGTGCTGGTGGCAGAAGTTGCATAAGCATTGGTGAATTGTACTCCTTGTCCTGCCAACCGGTCGATGTTGGGAGTGCTCACTTTTGTTGCTCCATAACAACTTAAATCACCAATGCCGAGATCATCTGCAAATATATAAATAATGTTCGGCTTTTGGCTATTCTGCCCATTGTTCTTTTGGGGTGCATGATTGCATCCTGACAGCGTGACGATGCCGGACAATAGGGGAATTAGACGCGAAACGTTTTTCATAATGCTGAATGTTTTAGGAAATAATGTAATGAACACAAAGATAAGCGATTGGAAGAAAAAGAATGAGTAGGAATGTACAAGTGAAGTACAAAATAGTACACTTAAGAAGTTACCTTCTTTATTCGGGTGAAGATGTGCCGGACTAAGAAACTGTTTATATCATAAATTTAGGCACGGATTACACGGATTAACGCTGTTGTTTTCATACTCATCGTTTTTTAATCCGTGAAATCCGTGTGATCCGTGCCTAATAATATAAGATTATTTTGCAAGAGTGCTTGTATAGTTGCCTGCTAATCTGCTTCTTCTCCGTCTCCTTCTTCTTCGCTCTCTTCTCCTTTACGATAAGCCAGCGGACTGACGTGATAAATCTCCTTGAAACATTTACTGAAATAGCGGGAGGAGGAGAACCCAATCCGGTCAGAGATCTCCGTGATATTCAGCTCCGGGTTATTCCTTAACATGACAGCGCCTTTTTTGAGACGTATGCTTAGGATGAAATCATTCGGGGTCTGGCCTGTAACTGCTTTCAGTTTAGTGAATAGGTTCGTACGTGCCATACCCATTTCGCGGGCGAAGATATTAACGTTGAAATCCGTATTGTCCAGATGACGTTCGATAATGGCCATCGCGCGGTCGAGCATCTCCTTATCCATCGGGTTGGTAGCCAACATTTGGGCAAAAGCCTGTGGTTGTTTGCTGAACTTCTCTTGCAATAGCCGGCGGGAATTAACTAGGTTATTGCAGCGGGAAATCAGAAGATTGGTATTAAACGGTTTCGTGATATAATCATCCGCACCAATCTTCAAACCTTCGATATTGTGCTCTATAGCAGTACGTGCGGTTAATAATACCACCGGAATATGGCAAGTGTTAAAGTCCGTCTTGATCTGTTTGCAAAGTTCCGTACCCGACATGCGTGGCATTACGACATCACTTAAAATGATGCTCGGCATATCCTTCTGTATCATCTCTAATGCTTCTACTCCGTCGGAAGCCGTACTGACTTGATAGAATGTTTCGAAAATACCGACTAACATCTGTTTGATAGATTCATTGTCTTCCACTATCAGCATTTTGGCGTCTTCGATGCGCTTGTTATCTTCTTCTTTCCATTCCGAATCAGGGATTATTTCTACTGAAGGAACAATAGTCTCTGTTTGCTGGATGGTTTCCGTATCATCTTTCGCTATTTGCTCTTCTGTGAAGTGTTCCTTGCCTAGTTTGAGGGTGATAATGAAACTGCTTCCTTTGCCCGGTTCGCTTTCTACCCGGATTGTGCCGTGATGAAGTTCCACAATACCTTTCGTCAGTGCCAGTCCGATGCCTGTACCGGCTCCGGTATTCAGCGAGTTGAGATGCTCGGTCTGATAGAAACGGTCGAATATCTTATCAATTTCGGCAGCGGCGATACCTGTACCTGTATCTTTTATTTCAATGATGACATGGTCTTTCTCCTGCGATACATTAATCGAAATTGTATCTTCGGCCTTGGTATGCTTCACTGCATTAGACAGCAGGTTGTTTATCACTTTCTGCATCTGCTTTTGGTCATACCATACTTCAATGTCATCCTTCTGTTTGTTGAACTTGAAGTTGATTTGTTTACTGCTCGCATATTCGAGGAAGAGCAGATAATTCTCATACAGGAAGTTAACCAGATTGTGCTGGCTTACTTTGATCTTCATGTGACCCTGTTCCTGTTTACGGAAATCAAGTAGTTCCGTAATCAGTTCCCGTAATTGGAGACTGTTCTTGTAAATTCCCAACACCTTATTATATATATTAGGCGTAAATGTCTGCACCTGCAACAAAGTTTCCACTTGTCCCACGATCAGCGTTAACGGTGTGCGGAATTCGTGCGAGATGTTAGTGAAGAAACGGAGTTTCGACTGGTTCAATGCTTCGAGGTCTTCAATATGCTTCTTTTCGTACTTCAAAGACTCACGGAGTTTGATGCGCGAATTATAGTTCTGAATAAGATACCATAACAGGCTGATAGTGACAATGGTATAAATCAGGTAAGCCCACCATGTCTCATACCATGAAGGGAGTACGATAATCAGCAGTCTGGCCTCTTTTATTCCTTCCCTCTGTGATTTGATGACAAGGGTATATTTACCCGGATTCAGGTTTGTATAAGTAATCAGCGTTTGCTTCCGGTAAGTATGGTTCCATTCGTCTGAGAAACCCTCCAGGCGATAGAGAATTTCATCTCTGTTGGCAGGGATGAAGTTGGAAGTGGCATATTCGATGCTAAACATCGATTGATTCGCTTTCAGACTGATTTCCGGAGTATGACAGATCGACTGTTCCAGGATGCCGCTTTCATCTCCCGGAACTACTTCTTTTCCGTTGACAAGCAGGCGGGAAAGAATGATATTATATGATTTGGGAGTGAAATGTAATTTTTTCTCCCAGAAAGAAATCATTCCCTGAATACCGCCAAGGAATACTTCTCCGTCATGTGTCACAAATAGTGCGTTTTCATTGACGGCAGTCAACGGGAATCCATTCTCCGTACCGTAATTATAGAATTTCTTGCTTGGATAGTTGAACTGTGAGAATCCCTGATTGGTAATCAGCAATAAGTCTCCTTTCTGTATGGACGATTCGCATACTTCGTAGATACAGTCGCTGGATAAACCATCTGTCTGTACATCGAAGTTTTCAAAGTCATCACTTGCCTTACGGTAACGGTCGAGACCGCTTCCGGAGGTGCAGAACCATAGATTACCGTTACTGTCCTGCATGATACTGTTGATGTTATTGTTGCTAAGACTGTTCGGATTAACGGGATTGTGTGGATAATTAGTAAGTTTACCACTGTCGAACCGGTAAGAATAAACACCCTCCCCGGTAGCCGCAATCCACAATGTACCGTCTTTATCAATGCAAAGACTGGCTACCATGCCAATGCCTCTTCCTTCTTTAGTCTCTTTGAAGAGTTGTTGGCAAGCACCTGTTGCCGGATTGAAAAGACAAACACCGTTTTGTGTGGCAACAACCAGCTTGTCTTTATAAGGTACAATGTCTCGGACGATATCCGAAGGTAGCGAGGTTGGATCTCCGGCTTTCATCCGGTAGACAGTGAAACGGTTGGTACGCAGGTCGAGTTTGTTCAATCCTCCCAAGTGTGTACCTATCCACATTATTTCATTAGTCCGGTCGTAATAGATTGCTTTGACGTTGTTATGGGAAATACTATTTTTGCCCTCTTCGTGGCGATACCACCGATAGGTATTATTTTTCCGGTCGTACACATTCACGCCACCGCCTTCAGTACAGATCCATAAGTTTCCGTCTTTATCTTCAGTCATTCTGCCAACAATCGGGCTACTTAAACCTTCTTTTTCTGTATCTCCCGTCTTGTAGCGGGTATAGATTTCATATTCCGGATTGAAATAGTTGACACCTCCGAAATAAGTACCCAGCCAAATTGTTCCTTGTTCATCTTTGACGATGCACCAGATGGAGGAGTGAGTAAGTCCGTCGGGTTTGTTCGCGTTGGCAGTGTAAAGTTGGAATTTACCTGTGCTCTTTTCATAGCGATTTAACCCGTGAAAGGTTCCTATCCACAGATTTCCTGCATTATCTTCACAGCAACTCCTTACGAAGTCGGTGCAAATACTGTTTGGATTTTTAGGATCATGACGGAAGTTCTCAATGGTACTATCTGTTTTTATCCGGTAGAGTCCTTCTTCCCAGGTACAGATCCATAATTCTTTAGACGAATCTTCGTAAATACTCGCAATATTACCTCTTGTGACAGGTTGGGAAATCTTTTTGTCTCCCGATAAACAGTAAAGTCCGTTACTGGTAGTTCCCATCCACAGATTTTTCTTTTCGTCCAGGTGGAGGCAGGAGAGGGTGATATCTTTTCCGGCAAGATGATAGTAGAGATCGAAGTTTCCGGTACTTTCATTATATACAAACACTTCTTCTCTTTTCCCGATATATAATTTCTCGTTGAAATAAATAGCATCCACATTGCCTTGCAGCAACGTTTTGAATCTTTGTGTGGTCAGATCGAACTCTGCTACCCCGTCCGTACAGAGCAGGTATACCTTCCCGTTTTTGTTTCCGGTGATACGCAGCACTGTATTGCTGAACAAACTGTTCGGATCGTTTTTATTAAGTTTGAAACTTTTGATATCGTTACCGTTATACCGGTTCAGTCCTTCACGCGTGCCAATCCATATAATCCCCCGTTCATCAATATAAAGGCTATTGACAGAAAATTGGGAGAGTCCGTCGTCCGTGGTCAAGTGGCTAAAAGTGATGTTTTGACCTTGTGTGCGGACTCCAGCTACGCTTAAAAATAGCAGAAATAAAAGAATTACTTTTCTCACTAATTTATTTTTTAAGGTGTTTACATCTATGCAAATATATGCACAAAATAAAGATATATGTTATCTCATATTATCAGGAACAATAATTTTATTGCTTTCTATTTCTATTTCACTTTTTCCAATATTATGTACAAAGCCAAAAAAAATTTTAGCAGAAATGGAGGGATAACATGAATGTTTTACAAAGAGGAGTACGTTCAGTGTTAAGAAAACCGATAAAAAGTATTATTCTATTGTTTATTGTAATTGTTATGAGTGGCCTATTTTTAGGTGCTATGGCAAGCCGTTCAGCAAGTATTTATACACAAGACGCTACAAGACAGGCAATAGGGGCTACCTTTCGCATAGAAGGAAATGAGGAGAATAGGAGAAAGCGATTAGATCAGGCAATGGATGTACTGGGTGATCGGGAGGGCAGTTATGGAGGAGTTACTCATAAATGGTTAGAAAATGGGGCGGATATGGTAGTTACAGATAACTCATTTGAGACGGTTAAGGAAGATGATGTAAAAAAAATAGCTCAGGTGGAGGGGATTGAGGAATATAATTTGATAACAATAGCAACTGTTGTGAATCCGGTCAATTTTTCGAGAATAGAAGATTCAGATATGGATCAAAGTACGGATGTAGGCGGTGTCAACCTACGAGGTAATCGCA
>OODS01001739.1_pt1 | contig 13470 bp, 9 predicted proteins | sample 1671531 | NCBI WGS metagenome assembly OODS01 (sample SAMN06348166, study PRJEB24527) | human gut metagenome | biome: human gut; feature: ankylosing spondylitis patient; material: feces | host: Homo sapiens | place: China | collected 2015-10 | reverse complement strand
TACCGGGCTCTGATGGAGTATTTCTCCATTCCGACATCTGTTTCCGGTCTCGATCCGGAGGAAGTGATCGCGGCGACGAAAAATGATAAAAAGATGGAGGCCGGCGTGATCAAGTTCATCCTTCTGGACCGTGTGGGACATGCCTACATCGACCGGACCGTCACAAAAGAGGAGATGGAGCGCGCCCTTGCAGCCATTTTCAGATAGGAGTGTTTTATGAATACGATCGGAAAACGCTACGGCATTCTTGCCGTTTGTTCTGCCCTGCTCATCGCCCTGGACCAGTGGGCGAAGAGTATGGCTTACAGCACGCTGCGCGTCAACGGACCGCTGGTGCTCATCAAGGGAGTCTTTGAGCTTTTATACTCGGAAAACCGGGGAGCAGCTTTCGGGATCCTCCAGGGAAAACAGTGGTTTTTCTTCCTGGTGGCTGCGGCCGTTGTGATCGCGGTCCTTGTCTTTGTGGCAAAACTTCCGTCCGGAAGCCGGTACCTGCCTCTTTATATCGCCATGATCCTTCTCCTTTCCGGAGCTGTCGGAAACCTGATCGACCGTGCGGTACGGGGGTTCGTGGTGGATTTCTTCTATTTCAGCCTCATCGACTTCCCGATTTTTAACGTGGCGGACTGCTACGTGGTCTGCGCGGCCGGACTTCTGATCCTGCTGATCGGCTTTTTCTACAAGGAGGATGAGCTTTCCTTCCTCTCATCAAAAAAGGAGAATGAGCAGTGAGAGAAGAATGTTTTGTGACCGAGGAGACGGCTGGAGACCGGATCGACAAGTTCCTTGCGGAACAGTATGAAGATCTGTCGCGCTCGTTTTTGCAGAAGCTGTTAAAATCCGGGGAAGTCATGGTAAACGGGCGCCCGGTGAAGGCGAGCTACAAGGCGGCAGAGGGGGATACGATCTCCTTCGAGGTGCCGGAGGCTGTGGAGCCGGAGATCGTTCCGGAGGATATCCCGCTCGATATCTTATATGAGGATCACGATGTGATCCTGGTGAACAAGCCGAAGGGCATGGTGGTCCATCCGGCAGCAGGACATTACACAGGGACTCTGGTGAATGCGCTGATGTACCATTGTAAGGAAGATCTCTCAGGGATCAACGGGGTTCTGCGCCCGGGGATCGTCCACCGGATCGATATGGACACGACCGGCGTCATCATCGCCTGCAAGAATGATCTCGCCCACAATTCCATAGCGGCACAGCTCAAGGAGCATTCCATCACCCGCCGTTATCAGGCGATCGTTCACGGAGCCCTGAAGGACGATGAGGGAGTGATCGACGAACCTATCGGGAGAAACCCAAAGGACCGGAAGAAGATGGCAGTCAATTATAACAACGGAAAATCCGCAGTGACCCATTACAAGGTGCTCACACGGTTTAAGGATTTCACCCATATCGAGTGCCGCCTGGAAACGGGGAGAACGCACCAGATCCGTGTCCACATGGCGAGCATTGGACATCCGCTCTTGGGGGATGCCGTCTATGGCCCGGCAAAATGTCCGTATAAGCTCCAGGGGCAGACACTGCACGCAGGGATTTTAGGGTTCGTTCATCCGCGGATTGGGGAATATATGGAGTTTTCGGCGCCGCTGCCGGAGTATTTTGAGGAGCTTTTAAGAAAATTGCCGGGATAATTTTTCCCGGCTTTTTTTATTCTGCTTTATGCATATACTGATACAAAAATTCAGAAAATTTATGGAATAACTCTTGCATATCGCCTATAATTTTTGTATAATATAGCTATCGGAAAGCTTGATGACAGAAAGGAGCTGTGGCATATGAGTGATAACCTTATTATTACGATCGGAAGAGAATGCGGAAGCGGAGGAAGACATATCGGGCAGGCGTTAGCAGAAAAACTCGGTATAAAATGTTATGACAAAGAGCTCCTGAATCTGGCTGCAAAAGAGAGCGGTCTCTGCAAAGAGCTGTTTGAGACCCATGACGAGAAACCGACGAGCAGTTTCTTATATTCTCTGGTAATGGATACGTATTCCCTTGGATATACGAACTCTGCATATATGGATATGCCGATCAACCATAAGATCTTCCTTGCGCAGTTTGATACGATCAAAAATCTTGCGGATAAAGAATCCTGCGTAATTATCGGACGCTGCGCTGACTACGCGCTGGCGGATTACCCGAATGTGATATCGGTATTTATCACCGCCGATGAGGATGTGAAGATCAAGACTTTGATGGAGCGCCATAAGATCACGGAATCTCAGGCGAAGGATCTCATGATCAAGACCGATAAAAAGCGTTCCAGTTACTATAACTATTATTCCAGCAAGCGCTGGGGCGATTCCAAGAGCTATGATCTCTGCATGAACAGCAGCAAGATCGGATATGACGGAGTTGTGAAGATGATCCAGGAATTTGCGAAGATCAAGGGCGCTTATAAGAAATAGTGGTTCTGACGGAAGCCATCCGGCGAACGTACAGAAGGATCAGAATGGATAAAAAAGAAGAATAAAGCGTAAAAAACCACCGGTCCGGGCGAGGATGTATCTGCCTGAACCGGTGGTTTTTTTGTATAAACTTGTTTTATTTATTCCACCGTCACGGATTTTGCCAGGTTTCTCGGCTGGTCCACATCAAGACCTTTCTGGACGGAAGCGTAGTAGGCGATGAGCTGAAGGACAACGGCGATTGGGAACACGGTGAATTTGTCATCTTCCCTTGGAATGCGGATGATCACGTCTGCAATGCCCTCGTCGACAGCGGTATCTTCCGTGACGAGGAGGATCACATAAGCACCTCGCGCTTTCACCTCGCGGATATTCGAGATCGTCTTTGCGAAAATATGCTTCTGGGTCGCGATCGCGATGACCGGAACATGGTCTGTGATCAGAGCGATGGTTCCGTGCTTCAACTCACCGGCTGCGTAAGCCTCCGCATGAATGTAGGAGATCTCTTTCAGCTTTAACGCGCCCTCCAGGGAGAATGCGTAGTCCATTCCGCGGCCGATAAAGAAGACATCCGGGTAGTTTACGATATGGGTGACGATCTCATTGATCGTATTTTCCTCCCGGATCATGGTCTCCATGGAGGTGGCACAGTTTAAGAGGTCACTCATGAACTGCTCTGCATGTTCTTCCGTGTATACGCCGCGTATAAGCGCCATACGGCAGAAAAGAAGATAGAGGGCGGCAATCTGTACCGTGTAGGCTTTCGTGCTCGCCACGGCGATCTCAGGGCCTCCATGCGTGTAGATCACATAGTCGCTTTCGCGGGCGATCGTGGAACCTTTTACATTTACAACCGAGATCACGGTGGAGCCGCATTCTCTCGCGAGGCGCAGCGCCGCCAGGGTATCGATCGTCTCGCCGGACTGGGAGATCACGATCGTGAGCGTGGAGTCATCGATCAGCGGCTCCTCATAGCGGAACTCGGAGGCGATGGACACTGTGACCGGGATCCTGAGACGTGGCTCGATCAGGGCTCTTGCGACCATCCCGGCGTGCATGGCAGTTCCGCAGGCGATGACGCGGATATTTGTGATCCGTTTTAAGAGCTCATCCGGGATCTTCTCGTCGGTGAGATCCGGGAGACCTTTTGTGAGACGCGGCAGGATCGTTTTCTTTAACACTTCCGGCTGCTCGTGGATCTCCTTCATCATAAAGTGAGGGAACCCGTTTTTCATGGCAGCGTCCGTGTTCCAGGATGCCTCCAGGATCTCAGGCTCAGTCTTTGTGCCGTCAAGCTCGTAGAGATCAGCGTGGTAGGCGGTGAGCTGTACGAGCTTTCCTTCCGGAACAACGAAGTATTTCTTTGAGTACGGGAGAAGTGCGGTCAGGTCGGAGGCGATCATGGCGCCTGAAGCCGTGTAAGCCGCTACGAGCGGACTTACGTTTCTCACCGCATAGATCTCGCCGGGACGGTCTTCAAACATGATACAGAAGGCGTAGGAGCCTTCCAGCTGGTTTAAAAATTTCCGGATCGACGGGATCGGGTCACCGTTGTAGATCTCGTTTAAGGTTGCTGCGGCAACTTCCGTGTCCGTCTGGGAGTGAAGTTTTCCTTCCAGGCGGTATTTTTCTGTCAGGGCGTGATAGTTTTCTATGATGCCGTTATGGATCATCGTCACCTTCCCTGCAACATGCGGATGGGCGTTTTCACTGGTGACGCCGCCGTGCGTTGCCCAGCGGGTATGACCGATCCCGCAGTGGGACACGACCGGATTTTCCTCGCACACCTTGCGGAGAGCGGCAACTTTTCCGACTTTTTTGATAAAATGGATCTTTGAGTTCTCATCAAACAGGGCGATCCCGGCGCTGTCATAACCACGGTATTCGAGCTGGGTAAGGCCGTCTAGCAATACTGTCTGCGCATCTAAAGGACCGCAGTATCCGATAATTCCACACATATATTTTCATCTCCAGTTTTTCGTTATGTAATATTAGACTATGTTTCACGCGGTATCATGCTATCTTGAGGTCCCCTGCGGGACCTTCCTAATGTTCAGAAGGGACGCAGAAACCTTCCTGTAAGCAAGCTTACGGGACATTCCTGTATCCCCCCTGACGACTGCACGAGCCAACTTGTTACGATTATAGTATTAAATGTCCGGAAAGTCAATCGGTGACTGACTTTAATGTCTTTGAGAAAGGAGTGTGACCGTGACGGATACGCCGGTATATGCAAAAAAATGGCAGGTCTCTGCCCGTTTAACTACGGCCGGATCAACGGCTCACATAGCGGCTGCAGAAACCTGCCCGGACACTGTCCCGTTCTACTACGGAAAAGCAAGAGCTTCATCACATAGCGGCCACAATGTCCTTATATTGTTCAGTATATGGGAAAAGATGAAGAATGTCAACAAGGACCGGATCGTGCCATATATTTGCCGAAAAAAATGCCGGAATTCCGGGGCTGTAAGAACCTGCTGATTTTGGAAAATTAAAAAAATCTTAAACAATTTTCCTTCCTCTATATGTTATACTTACACCGTTATATTTACATAATGCAGGAGATGTACGCTCGAAAATGAAGTTCAAAGACCATTTAGATTTTCATAAATTACCTTTCGATAAAGAAAAGATCCGTGAACAGGTCGAAAAGATCGCGGCGGACTGTATGCGCTGGGTGACGCGCAGACAGAATGCAAGACCGCTTCTGGCGATGGCTTTGTGCACCTGTATCGCGTTTTCCGCGATGGTGCCATATATTCCGGTGGCCGCCCCGGCTGAGATCAGTACAGAGAGGATCACAGAACCGGAGACCTTTGATATCCTCGAGGATCCGACGGAGAGAGAGACTGAGGAGACCACAGCGGAGATCGACCCGGATGCTCCGGCCCCGTATAAATTAAATCTCGCAAATATGTACGCAGAGGGATCGGAGACAAGCTATGCGGAGATCCTGATGAAGGAGCTGATCCAGAAGGATTCCAAATGGTTTGCTGCGATCTACGATATGGCAAATACGGCACCGGTAAAGCTGGCGCCTGCCTTTGGACGCAAGGCATCCTCCGTTCTCGGACAGTACAATCCGACATCAAAGACCCAGAATAAAAATGATCCGTCCACCTGGTATGTGGAACATTTTAAGAATGTAAAGATCACGTTCTACAACGGAGACGGAGAGGTCACATCCGCGGTCTCCAATGCCCAGGACATTCTTTCCATGGCGAGTGTATATGCTTATTACAATGGGATCACGGACCTTGATTCGATCCGTGCCTACGTCAATGATCTCTGGACAAAATCACATTCCTACCAGGCAGTTTTGGGAAACGTCTACTACTGTGATGGCTGTGTGGATCCGAACGCGTCCGCGGAAGAGGGAGATTCTGAGCTGGAAGGAGAGGATACATTCGTATCCGGGCGGAATATCGATACCGAGATCCGGACAGATGTGGGAGATGAGGTCATCGACCAGGCCGGAGACACGGTTTCCGTGAACGGGGAGAGCTACAGCGGCAGCTCTTCGTCCGCCTCCTCCGCGCAGGGGGCGTCGGAAGGCACTACAACGGCAGCTGAGACAACAACGGTACCGCCGTCAGCTGCAAACCACACAGAAGGAGCTGAGACAAAGGAGTCGACCACGAGTGCCCTGGATTCCCTGGCTGAGACAGCGGAGAGCGTGATCCAGGAGACGAAGAAGAAGACGACGATCGTCCGTGTGGAAGATTCCACTACAGCGGCTGAGACGACAAAAGCTCCGGAGACAACACCGCAGACAACAGCACCTTCTTCTGAGGCAGCGGAAGAGACCACGGTAAAGGTCATCCGTGTCAGTGACAACGGAGATTCCGATGCAAGCTCCGATTATATCGTCCATGCGGCCGCGGAAACTGCAGCACCTGCGGAGATAACAGCATCCGCGGAAAGTGAGGAGCCGGAAACCGATCCGGAGCTCATCCCTGTTTCTGATGAACAAGCTGAAACAGTGGAGCAGTACACCGTCCATGCGGCCGCCTCCCATGCGCTGATCTGCCCGGGACATGTCGATCTTAAGATCACAGCGATCATCCGGACCCTCAGCGAGAGCGCAAACCTTTACAGCATCGATGATGCGGGAAATGCGGTGGGAGAGACTGCATCAGTAACCGCAGACGGAACCGGCTGGGAAGGCTGGAACCGCAGAATGACTTCTTTCGTAAGCCATATCAACCGTCAGGACTGGACAGAGACATATGGGCTCAATGTAGTCGTGGAGGGCACAAGAGCGCCGCTCTCAACGACGGAGATTGACTCCTACATGAGCAGACTTCCAAAAGATACTTCAGAGACGAGAAAGAATATTATCCGGTACGCCCTTCAATCTGTCGGAAAAGTTCCGTATTACTGGGGTGGAAAGGCCAGCGCCCAGAATTATACTGGCAACAATTTCGGTTCCGTCACGATCCCGGACCACAAGGGACGTATCTTAAAGGGACTCGACTGCTCCGGATGGGTCAACTGGGTATACTGGTCCGTCACAGGAACGCATCTGCCGTATGAGGGCACAGAGGGCTTAAGGACTCTTGGACGGCAGGTAAGACGTCAGGATTTGAAGCCGGGCGATATTGTGGTAATCACGGGATCCACGCCGCATGTTATCATGTTCCTCGGATTTACCTCAAACGGACAGATCCAGTGTGTCCATGAGACGGGTTCCGCGAACAATGTCACAATTGGCGTGATGAACGCGAACTGGCCGTATTATAGAAATCTGCTGGATTAATGGAATGTAGTTCTGGGAATTAACCGATTTGTCTGGTTCTGGGGACTAAAAAGTAATTTTAAATAATTTGATCTGTATGAAATTGATTTGATGATTGTGATAAACATTTTTGTACGGATCATGTGCAGCACCTTCTTTACAGCACATCAGGGGTCTAGAAAGACTGGAATGCGGCTGGAGAGAAGGTGCTTGCTTTATTTAGATTTAGTGTGCTGAATAAATGAATGATAGATATGTTATGGCATTTTTTGTTTTGAAAGCCGGAATATTGACATTGGGGATGGAATAGAGTATGATATGGTTAGATTTCTAACTATTCGTGAAAGAACAGTTTATCGAATAGTTCCGCGCAAAAGCACCCATATTTCCAATATATTCCATGAAATGAGGTTTTTAATGAAATTACAACGTCTTTTAAGTCTGGTCCGTCAGGCCGTTGATGACTACGATCTTATCGATGATCAAGACCATATTGCTGTCGGTGTCTCCGGCGGTAAGGACAGCCTGGCTCTTCTTTATGCACTCCATGAGCTGCAGCGTTTTTATCCGAAACATTTTACACTTCACGCATTCACGGTCGATCTCGGTTTCGGAATTCAGGATTTCAGCGGCATAAAGGCCTTTTGCGACGGCTTTCAGGTGCCGCTCACGATAATCCCTACCGAAATCGGTAAAATCGTTTTTGAGACCCGTCATGAGTCCAATCCGTGCTCTCTGTGCGCTAAAATGCGCAAAGGTGCCCTCAATCTTGAGGCAAAGACCGCCGGATGCAATAAAATTGCCTACGCGCACCATAAGGACGATATCATCGAAACTATGCTGTTGTCACTGATGTATGAAGGCCGGTTCTACACATTTCCTCCGAAGATCTTTCTGGACCGCACGGAACTCACGGTGATCCGCCCGCTCATGTATGTCTCCGAGGCGGATGTGATCGGTTTCAAAAATAAGTATCAGCTTCCGGTGTGCAAAAATCCGTGTCCGGCTGATGGTCACACAAAACGCGAATATGTTAAAAATTTAACCAAACAGTTAAATAAAGAAAATCCGGGGATCAAAGAACGGCTGTTCCATGCGGTGGTATCCGGAAATATTGATGGATGGGCGCTTCCCGGACAGCACTCTCCTGCTGCCGGTCAGGATCTTGTCGGTCAGGATCTGCCGAAAGCTTCATCTGTAACAAAGGAGGAATTTTGATGGCTACACTCTCCTACCATGAACAAAAAGATATCGAAAACATCAAAAAACTGCGGGAGCTTCAGAAAGAACTTCCATCTTTCTGCTCTGACTTCTTCCGCGGGATCGAAACGAGCACGTCCACACGGACCAGGATTGCCTATGCATATGATCTGAAGATCTTTTTCCAGTTTTTAAAGACGGCGAATCCGGGAACTTTTAATAATCCGGCTCATACGCTCACACCGGCGGATCTCGAAAAACTGACGGTAACCGATCTGGAAGAATACATCGACTACCTGAAATGCCATCCGGGCGAGACAAGTGATGATATTGTCAACACCGAACGCGGACTCATGCGGAAAGTCTCCTCTCTCCGGAGCTTTTACAGCTATTTTTTCCGGAATGAGCAGATCGAGAAGAACCCTGCTGCCCTTGTCCGCATGCCGAAGCTTCATGAAAAAGAGATCATCCGTCTGGAGATCGATGAGGTGGCAAAGCTCCTCGATGAAGTTGAGGAAGGTGATAAACTGACCGAGAAACAGAAACTTTACCATGAGCGAACAAAAGTTCGAGACCTTGCAATGATGTCACTCCTCCTAGGAACCGGTATCCGTGTTTCTGAATGCGTTGGATTAAATATCAATGATATCGACCTTGATACCTGCGGTGCCAGAGTTTACCGGAAAGGCGGAAAGGAATCCGTGATCTACTTCAGCGATGAAGTTCGCGATGTACTGGAAGACTATCTGGATGAGCGCGAAATGATCGATGCCGTCCCGGGAAATGAGGATGCCCTCTTTCTCTCCATGCAGCGGAAACGGATCAACGTACGCAGCGTGGAAAATCTCGTAAAAAAATACGCGAAACTTGTCACACCGCTGAAAAAGATCACCCCGCATAAGCTCCGCAGCACCTACGGTACAAGCCTTTACCGGGAAACCGGCGATATCTACCTCGTCGCCTCCGTCTTAGGCCATAATGATGTCAATACGACAAGAAAACATTATGCGGCTCAGGAAGAAGAACGCAGACGGTCGGCGCGGAACGTTGTAAGGCTGCGCGAAGATTGACATATAAATGAAAAAGTAAAAAATGAAAAAAGCTATTTTGACACTTTTGATGATTCCTGCTTTTGTCGGGATGTTGTTTTCTTGCTCTGAAGTCAAAACAGATGCAAAGAAGTTGGAAGGTAAATGGAATATTGTGGAAGTAAAAGGAGAAAAAATACTGAAAGAAGGTTTGCCCAATATGGAGTTTGATATGAAAGATAATAAAGTTCACGGTAATGCCGGATGTAATATCTTTAATTCGACTGTCGTGCTGGACGACCAGGATATTTCTTCCATCACGATCAACCCCGCAGCCACTACCATGATGGCTTGTCCGGATATGGAGATCGAAGATGCGATCTTGAAAGCTATGGGAAACGTGAAAGGTGTGAAGGCCGGCCAGTCCGAAAATGAAATGTTGCTGGTCGATGCCGACGGTAACGTGTTGATGGTTTTGTCAAAAAACTAATTGGATAGAAATGAAGAAGTACATGTATCTTTGTCTTGCAGCGTTGAGTATCGGTATCTTTGCTTCTTGTAAGGCGAAAAAAGGTGTGGAAGCGACTTTCTCCGACCTGGATGGTAGTTGGAATATTGTCGAATTGAACGGCAAGGTGTTGAATCCTGCCGAGACGAATCAAGTCATCGAGTTCGACGTGGCTCGCCATTCCCTTTCCGGAAGAGCTGGATGCAATCGGATGATGGGGCAGATCGAATACAGCGATTCCCGCAAGAATATCATTAAATTCCCGCAGGTTGCGACAACGCGTATGGCTTGTCCGGATATGAGTGGTGAGCGTGAATTGTTGCAGGCTTTGGATAAAGTCGTTCGCTTTGATGCAGTAGGTGAGGTGAAACCGGTCAATAAAATCGCTTTATATGGCACGGACAATACCAAATTGATGGTAATTGAAAAGAAGTGACTTTCATTGTGAAATGTTTGGAAGGCGGTTCCGGTTGTGACGGGCCGCCTTTTTTATTTCGGCCTGCAAGGGATGATCAGGGTGAAGCGGCTGCCTTTTCCTTCCTGGGAAGAAAGGGTGATTCGCCCCTCCAGGCGCTCGGCGATGGTTTGACAGATCGATAGGCCCAGTCCGGTACCTTGTGCAAATTCGTCCACCTTGAAGAAACGTTCGAACACTTTCTTCTGGGCCTCTTCCGACATACCTTTTCCTGTATCTTCGACAAAGACATGAACTTCTTTCTCCTCCTTCTTATAGACAGCTCCTAACAGGATGTGCCCTTTAGTGGTGAACTTGACGGCATTGTTGATGAAATTCGTAATCACTTGCGTGAACCGGAAACGGTCTACATGAATGATAAGTTCCGTTTCTTGGAATTCTTTCAGGAAACGGATATTCGAAGGCATAAGCAGGTGATGTGTCTGGTAGATCTCTTCTAACAGCTCGTTTAGAGAGCAATCGTCGAAAGCGAAAGACATCCGTCCCGACTCGATGCGCGAGAGTTCCAGGATATCATTAATCAGTTTCAGCAGCAGATTACTGTTTTTGTTGATCGTATTGCGGAAAAGGTCTTTTTCTTCATCGGTCAATTCCTTTTCGTCTTGTAATAGGTTGGTGAAACCGACTATCGCATTTAACGGTGTGCGTATCTCATGGCTCATGTTGGCGAGGAATGCCGATTTCATCTTATTGGCTTCTTCGGCTCGCTCTTTCTCTTCGATCAACCGGAGTTGCACCTGCCTTTTCCGTTCGCTTTCGCGGTAGTACATGTAAATGAGGTGAAGGATGATATAGACGATTGCTATGACGAGCAGGATTCCGCCTGCAATAATATAGTTTAGGTAACGGACTTCCAGTGGCATGTTATAGATGATGCTTCCCTGTGGTAGATCGCTCAACCGTATGTTGAAACGTTGCATCTCTTTCCAGTCGAAAGCAAATGTTTTGGGGCTTTCTACGATAGGAATGTCATTTGGAGAAGTGCCTTTCAGGATGCGGGCAGCTGTTTGGGCAACACAATCAGCCTGGATTTGCAAGGTAGTGAAATAGCCACCGGTGATCCCTCTGTTGTCGTTGAACCCGTTGTTAATGACTGTGAAGTTCGGCACATTGGCCAGGCGTCCGACGGTCAGGACATTGAAGTCGAGAATGATTTGTATGCAGGCGGTGTAAGGCTTGTCTTCAAATACCCAAAGAAGCTGGCGGGCGGTCAGGTTGGCTGTCGAGGTCGTATATAAGGCAGAAGCGCCTTCTTTGCCGGGCTGGATTTCCGTGGAAGTCGTTTGGGGCCTTGTTTGATACAATCCTTCGTAAACAGCTATTCCATGTCCCTGGATATTGTCCATCAACGTTTCGAACGCTTTTCTGCCGATGAATTCTTTCGTTTTGAAGATCAGTATTTTTGATCTTCCGTATAGTTTTTCGATCAGTTGTATGTTTTTCAGATATTCAGGCTTGTCCCAATAACCCGTGAAGTTGGGATGCTGTTCCAATAGTTCCCAGTTGGGAAAGTTGACACCTGAAAAGACAACCGGAATCGTCTTGCCGAGCGGATGGTTGCAGGCCATTAAAGTATAGGTAGCCTGATCGTCATTGGAAATGATGATGTCCGGTTTGAAACTTAAAGTGTCGAGAAAGGAGTACATCCGGGCTTCTTCGTCTGTGGCATTATAGCGTTCGCAGTCCAGGTAGAATGTGTGGATGGAAGAGTATATTTGCTCTTTCTCCAGTTCCTCGTGCAGCAGCTTGTCGAACTTGGAGTAGGCACTCAGGCTTTGATTGTATGACTGTATGACAAGGACATTAAACAGTTCCTTCCCTTTTTTATCGGAGGAACCCTTTGCTTCACGCGGAAAACAAAGGGCCAATATCAACATCGCTATGTATATATGTATTTTCAAGGAAGAAGCACTTATCAATTGTACCCGTATGTTTTAAAAAACCGTTCAAAGTTAACGATAATCGGGATATAACAAGTACTTCTTTCTGATTTTCTTATATTTATTTAATGCCGGTTGCCAACTTGCGCGTATTTCGTCCTCCTTTAAGCCGCGGACAATCTGGAAACGTAATTCTTTTGTCCCGGCAAGCAGGTCGAACCATTGTGGGCGGGTGAAGAAAAAAGCTTGGTCGTTGCCTGCTTTATTATAGAAATCAAGGAGGAATTTCAGCGTCAATCCCCCGGTAAAGGGATATTCTCTCAAGTCCGTGCCGTAGCATTCCTTGTCCTTATGCAACGGTTTCGTGTCGAAACCTGGCAAGGAGGTGGGCGTAAAGGTGAAATCTCCGTATCTGGCATCGGGTGCTCCCAATATCTGGAATGGATAATAGGTCCCGCGACCGACACTGATATTGGTCCCTTCGAAGAAACAGAGTGAAGGGTAGAGACGGATCGACTGGTCGTTCGGCAGGTTGGGAGAGGGCTTTACCGGCAACCAGTACGGATCTCCGTGACGCCAGTTTTCCATCTTGACGATATGCAGTTTACAGGTGTCGGGTGTACTTTTCAGCCAACCTTCCTTGTTGATCATCCAAGCCAGTTCGCCAACCGTCAGACCGTGCAGTATGGGTAATGGGTCAACGCCGACAAAGGATTCGAATCCTTTCTGGCGGACAGGACCGTCGACGAAGTCGTTCGGGTTAGGGCGGTCCAGGACGATAAATTCGACATCGTTTTCGGCACAGGCTTCCATCACATAATGCATGGTGCTGATGTAAGTATAAAAGCGGACTCCGACATCCTGAATGTCGAACACGACCACGTCCAAGCCGGTCAACTGCTCGGCTGTCGGCTTCTTGTTCTTTCCGTATAGGGATATGATGGGGACTCCTGTTTTTACGTCACGGCTGTCTTTGATCTCGGCTCCCGCATCGGCCGTCCCGCGGAAACCGTGTTCAGGGGCGAACACTTTCTTTATGTTGATACCCTCTTCCAACAAGGCGTCCAGCAAATGCTTCTGCTGCTTTTCGAGGATGGAGGTTTGGTTCACTACTAATCCGACCTGTTTGTCTTTCAACAGACGGGTAACGACGTCCATACGTTCGGCTCCCAATTTTAGAGGGGCTTTCTGTGGAGTGACGGCCTGGATTTCAGACATTAAGAA
>OODS01001734.1_pt1 | contig 13493 bp, 9 predicted proteins | sample 1671531 | NCBI WGS metagenome assembly OODS01 (sample SAMN06348166, study PRJEB24527) | human gut metagenome | biome: human gut; feature: ankylosing spondylitis patient; material: feces | host: Homo sapiens | place: China | collected 2015-10 | reverse complement strand
CACCGAAAGGCTCAATCTCAGTCGGGTGGTTGTGGGTCTCGTTCTTGAAGTTTACAAGCCACTCTTCTGTCTTTCCGTCGATCTCGACCGGAACAACGATGGAGCAGGCGTTGATCTCATCAGAAACCTCGAGATCTTCGAGTTTGCCCTCTTTGCGGAGCTTTTTCATGCCCATGATCGCAAGGTCCATCAGGCAAACAAACTTGTCGTCGCGGCCTTTGTAGATCTCTTTATGATCCGCAAGATACTGGTTATAAGTGTCCTCAATCGGCTTTTTGTAGTCACCGTCTGTGAATGTCACATTTTTCAGCTCTGTGGAGAATGTCGTATGACGGCAGTGATCGGACCAGTATGTATCGAGCACACGGATCTCTGTCACAGACGGATCTCTCTTCTCCTCGTTCTTATAGTAATTCTGGATGTGAAGGAAATCCTTGAAGGTCATTGCGAGATTTAAGGAGCTGTAGAGTTCCTTTAAAGCCGCCTCATCCATATCTTTAAAACCGTCAAAGATCGCAACATCCTCCGGCACATCAAATACGGTCACAAGTGTCTCCGGGATCTCCTCGGACGCCTCTCTGGAGTCCACCGGGTTGATACAGAAGGACTTGATCGCAGCGATCTCCTCAGCGGAAAGCTTTCCGGAGATCACATAAGTCATTGCGGAGCGGATCACCGGCTCCTCATTCTCATTTAATAACTTTACACACTGCTCCGCAGAATCAGCTCTCTGGTCGAACTGCCCAGGCAGATACTCGACGGAGAATACCACGTCGTCCGCGCCATGCGGGAATGTCTCCTCGAACACCTCATCGACCGGCGGCTCGGAAAAAATCGTTCCGAGTGCCTCTTTATATACATCCTCAGAAATATTTTCAATATCGTAGCGGACCAGTACACGAACGCCCGTTACCTCTGTAATGTCAAGGTAGCTCTCGATCTCCTCGCGAAGCTCTCTCGCCTTGATTGCATATTCCGGTTTCTTCTCAACAAACACGCGCTTTACGCTCATAGTCTCTCCTCCTGGAAAACGGCTTTGTCCGATGGTTGTTATTTTTCATGACTGCAGCGCCACCTCGTGCGGAGCAATCCATTTTCCATTATCATAGCACAGATTTGTGTGATTAGTAAAGTTAATATATCTAATTTATTTTATTACTTATGCTTATCAGTTGTCACATCCAGCATACTCCCACAGCGATGAACTCTTTTCCATCCTGTATCACCGCAAATTATTAACTCTGCAGATCCTGATTGATCTTGCTCATGCTGAGCGCATCCATTGTCACCTTCATGATCTCCCGGACCTCGTCCTCCGTCATCTTCATGCGCTCCGCAAGCTCCGAAAGCTTCGCCTCACGCCCAAGCTCCTCCGCCATGGACTTTGAAACCTCCTGGAGAACATTGACGCGCGCCAGCATCTCCTCCTCGATATCCGTCTCCTTCTTCTGGTCGTTGATGATCTCCTCCATGCGGACACGAATCCGGCTCTCTAAAAGCTTCTCAAAGCTCCCCTCAAAGCCTTCATCCGCCAGCATCATCAGCTCCATACTCGCCTCCTGGATCAGATCCGCCATCGGGACGCCCTTATTGATATAATCCTGAACAAAAAACAGAGCATTTTTCAGATTACCCTCGATCAGACGCTCCCTCGCCGCCTTATTCCCACTCCGGATCTCCCCGAGCAGCTTCTCATTCTCCTCCTCACTGCACGGCGGGATCGCCGCGATCTCTTCCATATATACACGGTAAATATCTTCCGGATTCAGCTCCTCATTCGCATTGTTGAACTCGTCATCAACATTCCCACTCTCATTCTCATTACTGCCATATCTCATTTTCTCTGCCATGATCTTCTCTCCGTTCTTCTATTGATAAAAATATAAACATATCAAAAATTCCATGTTCCCTGTAAGCATACCATATTTTTTCCCTGACTTCCATAGTAAAGAAAAAACCTATTGCACCAGGCTCGCAGAATTTACTTCTCTCCTGGAATTCATACATAAGCACATGTCACCCGCAAAAATAACGAAACTTCTGCCCAACGATTGTCACTATCCACAGAAACATCCCTTCTTAAAATATGCCAGCAATACCGCCGCCGGCGGTGAGCGTCCGGACAGGAGTGCATGATCCGGGGATCTGGCTTCCTCTTAGCTCGCGGGTGACTGCGTTGGAGAACAGCGGACACTTGTTTGAGCGAAGCGAGTTGTGTCCGCTGTTCTCCGCCCTTAGCAGTCTCCCGGGAGGTTAGAGGAACCATCCCCGCATCCCCAGCACTCCTGGCCGGATGCTCACCGCCCGCCAACCAATTTGGCAACAGCAGGCAACAACCAATTTTCCTTTTCCCCCTTTTCAAATCCCCCATTCTATGATAAAATAACCTTGTTTCATTAGGAGGACTAATAATGGATATCAACTACGAATTATATAAAGTATTTTACTACGTCGCAAAAACCCTGAGCTTCTCCGAGGCCTCCAAATGCCTCTACATCTCCCAGTCCGCGGTCAGCCAGTCCGTCAAGGTCCTGGAGAAAAAGCTCGGCCAGACCCTCTTCATCCGAAGCACAAAACGTGTCCAGCTCACCCCGGAAGGCGATATCTTATTTAAACATATCGAACCGGCGATGAACCTGATTCACAAAGGCGAGACCCAGCTCTTAGAGGCAAACACCTTAAACGGCGGCCAGCTCCGTATCGCCGCCAGCGACACGATCTGCCGCTATTTCCTGGTCCCGTACTTAAATAAATTCCACAAGCTCTACCCGAACGTCCACATCAAAGTGACAAACTCCACCTCGATCGAGTGCGCCCACATTTTAGAGAACGGTCAGGTAGATTTCATCATCACAAACTACCCGAACTCCGGTCTCTTAAACACCCACAGCGTCCGTGCCATCCGCGAATTCCGCGATGTCTTCGTCGCAAGCGCCGAGCACTTCCCGCTGCAGGATAAGACCTTCACACTCGCCGAGCTTCTCGATTATCCGATCATGATGCTCGACCGCAAGAGTACAACCAGCGAGTTTTTACACTCCATGTTCCAGAAATCCCATCTCGACCTGGTCCCGGAGATCGAGCTCAGCAGCAACGATCTTCTGATCGACCTCGCAAGGATCGGCCTCGGGATCGCCTTCGTCCCGGATTTCTGTATCCCGGAGGACGAAAAACAGCTCTTTATCCTAAAGCTCTCCGAGACTCTCCCGGTCCGCCAGCTCGTCGTTGTCCACAACGAGAACCTTCCGGTCTCCCAGGCTGCAAAGCAGTTTATGGATATGCTGTAGGATTAAACCAAAAAGAGTCATGTCCCGCTCAACTACATGCCGGACATGGCTCTTTTTTCTTTTACTTTCTGCTCTCCCAGAAATCCTCCATGCACTGTCCCACGTTTCCCCGGTTCACCATCTGAAAATGTTCCCACTCTCTCGGAAACAGTTCCAGATATTCTCTCTTTAAGAACCGGTCATCGAGGAGCAGGATGATCCCCTCATCCTCCGTGGTCCGGATCACGCGCCCTGCCGCCTGCAGAACCTTATTCATCCCCGGATACTGGTAGGCAAAATCAAAGCCCGTCTCCTCTTTCTCCTCGAAATATCCGCGCAGGACTTCCTGCTCCACACAGACCATCGGAAGCCCCGTTCCGACGATCACAGCGCCGATGAGACGTTCCTCCTTCAGATCAATTCCTTCCGAGAACACGCCGCCCATCACGCAGAAGGCCGCCAGCGAATGATTCCGTTTCTTCTCAAATTCTTCCAGAAATTCCTGTCGTTCCTGCTCCTTCATTCCCTGTCCCTGCACCAGAAGATCTGCCGGAAAATCCAGCTCCTCCACAGCCTGTTCGACCTGCTCCATATACTGGTAGGAAGGAAAGAACACCATATAATTTCCGTTCTTCGACCGGACAACCTCCCGGATATACTCCGCAACCTTCCGGTATTCACTCGCACTCCGCCTCGAATACCGGCTGCTGACATCCGTCGCCACCATGAGAAGCCGCTTCTCTTCCGCAAACGGGGAGTTCGCATAGACCGCGTAATCATCCTCATTTCCTGAGAGCAATGTCTTGTAATACCGGATCGGCAGCATCGTCGCCGAGAACAGGATCGTGCTGTTCCCCTGTGCCATGCAGAGTGAAAGATTCGAGGACGGATCCACGCAGAACAGCCGCACTTTAAAGGAAGAAACGCCCACATTTTCCGCGTAGATCCGGTAATGATCATCCAACAGCTCATAGACATTCAGGAAATCCCGGAGTCCAAAATAAAAGTCAAGGACCTCGTCCCGCCCTTCAAAATCCGGAAAATCCTCCAGAAATGTCTCCATATCCGAAAAGACCGCCATCGCCGCTGCCGCCAGGGATGTCACATCCGATAAGAGCTGCCATGTCTCGCATTCCCGCTTCATCGCAAGCATCACCTGATTGCACTTCTCGAGATCCTTCGTAAGCTTCGGAGCTTTGCCCTTTGTCAGGCGCTTTACCGTGAGAATATCTTCCTTTTTTAACTCAGCACTGTACATCTCCCGCGCCCGCGAGACGAGATTATGCGCCTCGTCCACAAGGAACAGATATTCCCCCGTCTGCCCGTCCGCAAAATACCTTTTCAGGCGCACATTCGGGTCAAACACGTAGTTGTAATCGCAGATGATCCCGTCCGTCCAGCTTGAAATATCAAGGCAGTATTCAAACGGGCATACCTTATATTTTTTGGCATATTCCAGGATTTTCTCCCTCGTCATCTCCTGTTCCAGATGCAGGATGTCAAAGACAGCCTCGTTCACCCGGTCAAAATGTCCCTTCGCATACGGGCATGCATCCGGATTGCACTCGCAGTTTTCCAGCGGACAGAGCTTTTCCTTCGCCGTGATCGTCACAGAAGTAAAGATCAGTCCCTTTCCCCGGAGGATCCGGAGTGCTTCCTCCGCGACCGTCCTCGTTACCGTCTTTGCGGTCAGATAAAACAGCTTATCGCCTTTTCCCTCCCCGATCGCGCGGACCGCAGGGAACACCGTGGAGAGCGTCTTTCCGATCCCGGTCGGTGCCTGGATGAACAGCCGCTTTTTCCGGCTGATCGTGCGGTAGACAGACACCACAAGGTCTCTCTGTCCCTCCCGGTACGGGTATGGGAATTCCAGATTCCGGATCGATGCGTCGCGGGTCAGCTCATGGTGGTAGAGATATCTCGCCCATTTAAAATATTCATGGACCACGCCCGAAAACCACTGTTCCAGTTCTTCCTTTGAGCGGTCGGTCTGAAACCGCCGGATCTCCTCCGTCTCCAGATTGCAGTAGGTGAGCTGCAGGCGGATCCCGTCCAAATCCTTGTCGCAGCAGTAGAAATACCCGTAGCACATTGCCTGGGCGAGGTGGACTTCGATCGGTGCTTCCAGTCTCGCAACATCCGTATACATGCCCTTGATCTCGTCGATCACCGTGATCCCGTTTTCCGTGAAGATCCCGTCCGCCCGGCCTTCCACCGAAAGAACGATCTCCTGCTCGTCATCCGTGACTTCATGTTTCAGCGGGACCTCCGCCCGGTATCCGGATCCCATCCGTTTCTGGATCTTCCTGTGGATCCGTCCCCCGGCCAGCATCGCATCCTTCTGGGCGTTCCCGGACCTTCGGTTGTCGATATCTCCGGAGCGCAGAACAAACTCCACCAGATTCCGGACCGAGATCCGGATCGATCTTTTATTTTCCTCGCTCATCACATGCGCTCCCTTTCATTTTCGTAAATCAAATATATCTGCACATCTCCTGCGCCGTCCGCAGAAAATACCAGAACTGCAGGCTCTGAATCGCTGCTGATGTTTCCATATTTCATGTCTTTTGCAAGTATAACATTCCAGAACAAAGCTGTAAACTCCGGGTACAAACAAGTGAAAACACGCTTCGCGAGTTTCCCCTTGTTATCGCGCCAATCGCCAAAGTCTCTCGCGCGCGGACTTTGGCTCATTGTTCGCGTAAAAAAAGCAGCCAGCCATACGTTTTGTACAGCCGCTGCCTCTTCGTTTTTTCTTCGATCCGTTACGCTACCGCGTGCATCGGATTCTTTCTCTCGAGGAACTCCTCGAACAGTGTGTTCTCACCGTCGAACTCAACGGTGAGGATCTTTGTAAGATCAAGGCTCAGTACTCCGAGAAGAGACTTCGCATCAATGATCATACGGTTATAAAATACATTCACATCAAAATCACAGCCGCTGGCAATGCTCACAAACTCCTTTGCCTCGTCTGCAGACGCAAATTTTACTTTTTTCTGTTTCATCATAGCTCTCAAACTCCTTTTTGTTAAACCCACAGATGTCAAATACCTGATTCCATAAACCCTTTTTGCGAATCGTGAACAGCAATGGTTTCTAACATTCCAATATATGAAATGGTTCGGAAATGTTTCCATACTGCCTACGATTATACATTTATACCATATCCGGAGTTGAGCGTCAATCGACAGATGTCACCATCTTTTTGTTAAGTTTATGACAATTTTTGTCATTTGTCACAGATTTTCACCAGACACCGTTTTCTGAAAAACGCGATCCCATAGCAGCGGATCTCATCATAATCGTCTTCATATTCTTTTGCATACATCCGCTCATCGATCTGCCGCAATGCCGCTTCACAGGCATCTTCCAGTTTCTCCCTCGATTTTGTATACTTCGCCTCAAAAACTGCCACACGGCCATTGACCGGATCATGCACAACGACATCACTTCGTCCTTCTCCGTGTTCCTTATTGGAATCCACCATATATCCCGCTCCGGTAAAAATCCCGGCGAGAAATGCATGGTAAAAATCCTCTTTGTAGTCATGATAGCTGATCGTTCTCCGAAGGAGCACATTCATCTCCTCCGTCAGTTTTTCACTGTCCCCATTCCATACCGAATCAAATAAAGCCTTCCGGTTCCATTTTCTTGCGCTGTCGTCAAACCACCTCATGACCGTTGTCTCAAAGATTTCACGGATCTCCGCATTCGGAATCGTGAGCGCCTCTGCTCCGTCCGGCAGCTCATCCTTCCTGTCACACTCCCTCACCTTGGTCAGATATCCCGTCAGATAGAGGATGCTCCAGAGATTCTCCTCGGAAGAATGCACATAGACATACGTCAGTCCTTCATCCACCTGCTGAACGATCGAGCCGCCGGATAGCAGGATCTCCAGTTTCTTTGTGATCGTACTTCCCGCATAATCAATAAACGATCGAACGATCGCATTATCACTTGTATTTCTCCAGTAGCTCACAGGCTTGGCATCCGGATCACGCTCCAGATCCATCAGATAATTCATCACATCCCACGGACAGTAAACATCAAGATTCCCAAAATGATAACCGTCATACCATGTCTTCATTTCATCCGTATGATCTGCCGCTTCAAAATCTGCAAGGATCTGATCTACTTCCTTCTGCGTAAATCCAAAGTATTCACTCAGTCTCGCATTCGCGATCGTATCAAGGACAAAATTGTTGGTCCCGGTAAAAATGCTCTCCTTCGCGATCCTTAAGCATCCGGTCACAACTGCGAACTCAAGAGATGAATTATCTTTCAGAGTCTGCATGAGTCCCTTCATCACATCCAGCATTTCTTTATAATAGCCGTGATCATTTGCTTTTGCCACCGGGACATCGTACTCATCTATAAGAAGAATGACCTTTCTCCCATAGTGGGACTGCATCATGCCGGTAAGCAATAAAAGACTGTTCTTGATCTCCGTTTCCGACGCATGCCCGTTTGCGATATTCAAAAAGGCGGTTCTTTCAAATTCCGTTGTACTTTCGCTGTCAGCCAGATAAACATGTCTGTTAAACAGCTCCGTGATCACCCTTTTTAACATTTCGTACGCTGCATGAAAGTTTAGTCCATCAACTCTGCGGAAGGAAATGAAAATAGTCGGAATCTGATTCATCCATTTTGCGCAAAGCTCTGGCTGCCGTGAAATTTCGAGTCCGTCAAACAACTTCCTGCTGTCCTTTCGGATATCAAAAAAGCTTTCCAGCATACTCATCCCCAGTGTTTTTCCAAACCGGCGGGGACGTGTGATCAAAGTTGCCTTGACCCCTGCCGTTTTCAGGAGTTTTTCGATCAGACCTGTTTTATCGACATAATAAAAACCATTTTTTCTGATCTCCTCAAAATCCGAGATCCCGACCGGGATACAGCTCTTTTTCATCTCTTCCACCTCTTTTCCACGCACATACATTCGAATAACTTTATCTTATCATGTTTTTCTCTTTCCCACAAGGCACAACGTGTTTTCTCCCCGGCTTTTGTTTCGATGCCGGGAACTCCTATTTCCTATAAAAACAGCCGAATACACAGACGGATTTTCCTTTCATCCATCTGTATATTCGGCTGATCGCCTGTCTATGATGTTATTACATCAGAATGTACTTTAAGATAAAGAGCACGGCCAGGATGTACATAACCGGAGTGATCTTCTCTTTCTTTCCTGCGAAGAGGTTCATTACAACATAAGAGATAACTCCCATGGAGATTCCCTCGGAGATGCTGTAGAAGAACGGCATCGCGATGATGCAGAGGAATGCAGGGATTCCGTCTGCCGGGTCCTTGAAATCGATCTCAGATACGGAGCCGATCATGTAGAAACCTACGGTGATCAGAGCCGGAGCTGTCGCAAAGGACGGGATCGCTAAAAAGATCGGGGACAGGAGCAGGGATAACAGGAAGAGAACCGCTGTTGTCAGGGATGTAAGTCCTGTTCTTCCTCCCTCAGTTACGCCGGAAGCACTCTCCACGAACGTTGTGACTGTGGAAGTACCAAGACATGCGCCGCAGGTTGTTCCGACTGCATCCGCAAGGAGCGCGCCCTTGATCCTCGGGAGCTTTCCGTCAGCGTCCAGCATGTCTGCCTTCGCAGATACACCGATGAGCGTTCCGAGTGTATCAAAGAGGTCAACAAAGAGGAACGCGAACACGATCACGATGAACTCAAGGACCGGAACGCCCTTTAAGCTGAACTTGAACATGATCGGTGCCAGGCTCGGGATCGAAATTCCGTTTGAGAAATCCGGGAGCAGGTTGTAGAAACCGAGATCCGGATTCGGAACATACACGCCGGCAAACTGGCAGATGATACCGAGGATCCAGGTGATCAGGATTCCCCAGAGGATATTTCCCTTTACATTCTTCACAATCAGAATTCCTGTGATCAGAACTCCGAAGATCGCAAGGAGAACCGTGATCCCGGCATCGCTCATGGATGCTGTGAGTCCGTCCGCAAGTGTGCTGTTATATCCGCTGATGGAGAACAGGCTGACGAGCGTGGAGCTTCCGATCACGATCTTCGCGTTCTGAAGACCGAGGAATGTGATAAAAAGTCCGATTCCGACGCTGACCGCTTTCTTTAAGTTGAACGGAATCGCGTTGAAGATCGCTTCCCTGATGTTAAAGCAGGAAAGGATAATGAAGATGATACCTTCTGTGAGAACTGCCGCAAGGGCAACTTCCCAGGAATACCCCATTCCGAGAACGACCGTGTAGGCAAAGTACGCGTTCAGACCCATTCCAGGTGCCAGAGCGAATGGGTAGTTCGCAAAGAGTGCCATACAGAGTGTTCCGATGAAGGATGCCACCGCTGTCGCCGTGAAGACCGCGCCGTGATCCATTCCCGCCGCTGCGAGGATGTTCGGGTTTACCGCCAGGATATACGCCATCGTCATAAATGACGTCACACCGGCCATGATCTCGGTCTTAACAGTCGTGTTGTTTTCCTTGAGATGGAAAAATTTTTCGAGACTCATTTGTTTCCCTCCAATTTGTTTTATCAGTTTTTGTTATAAAACCGTTAATTTTTATTATACGAGGTGCAGAAAAAAAACGCAAGGAAAAGAGCCGGATTTTATAAGTCAGCATTTTCCGGCAGTTCGCATTTCATGTCATAAAAAGGCCGCTCTCCCCTTTCGGTTAAGCGACCTTCCCTGTAAATATCATTATTTCAATTCTCTCTTCAAAAAAGCCAGCAAATTCAGTTTCGCCCGCTCCTCCGTATCTTTCCGCCTCGTCTTTACCTTCTTTACGACCTTTCCTTCCTGATCCCTGTGGATCCGGTAAACGATCCGCAGGTACTCTCCGACCTCTTCCCAGGCCTCGCGGCTCTCCGGGATCAGGTCGAGTCCCATCTGGAAGACGTGAAACATGCCGTCGTAGACGGAACAGCGGACTTTTACGCCCTCCGCTCTCGCTTTCTTCGCAGCTTCCCGCGTGTCATCAAGAAGGACCTCATAGGAGCCCACCTGCATGAGCATCGGAGGAAAGCCCTCAAAATTTCCAAACAGTGGGGACAGATACGGGTCCTTCGGATCAGCATCCCCGATATAGCTGCACTGGTAGAGCATATTTTCTTTCGAATTTCCAAACAATGGGTCGATCGTATAATTCTCCTCATACGAAGCCCCGCTGAGCGTCACATCCGTCCAAGGGGACATCGTGATGATCCCAGCCGGGAGCGGAAGCGCATGATCCTTTGCGTAGAGACAGAGCGCGAGGGCAAGTCCGCCTCCCGCGGAATCTCCGGCAACCACGATCTGTTCCGGATCGTATTTTTTTCATTTAAAAGCCATTTGTAGGCATAGACTGCATCCTCGAGTGCCGCCGGAAACGGATGCTCCGGTGCGACCCGGTAGTCAGGAGTCAGGACATCCGCCCCGAACCCCAGTTCCGAATATTTAACCGCAAACCGCCGGTAAATGTTCTTCATCGGACCGATATATCCGCCGCCGTGGAGCTGCAGGATCACCCGCCCAGTGACCGCCTGCTTCGGCTTTAAATATTCCATCACGAATTTCCCTGTCGGGATCAGTTCATAGATATAATCATTCGGGCACCGCCATGCCGGTTCCACCGGATTCTTTCGGAATTCTCCAGTCTGGATCGGCTTTTTTAAAGATGTCTCCATGACATCTCTCATCATATCCCTGGTCAGATTCCCGATCATGCTGACTTCTTTTCGGCTCATGTTTCATTCCTTTCCTGTCTGTTCCTTTTCCTCATCTATCACACATGAAATCTCCGCCGCAATTCCCGTTTCACACTCCTGTCCCCGAGCAGCACCGTGGCAAGGAGCGCTGCCACCGAGATCACCACAGAAAGCACTGTGAGCAGCGGATGCCTCGTCCAGCCGATCTTCCAGAAGATCAGTGGGATAAAGCTTAAAACCGTGATCGCGATCTGGTACATAAAATAGCTCTGCCAGTTCAGTCGGTTCACGAGCATCATAAGCAGGATCGCCGCCACTTCAAATAAGACAACGCACGGGATCGCATAGTCCACCGACCAGCCATGCAGTCCCGTCAGCGTGTCGATCAGAAGCAGGATCGCCTGGATCCCCAGACACTGCCTGACAAGGATCCCGGAAAGGCTTGCATGGCGCATCACGGAAAATTTTAATGTCATCGCCACATAGGCAGCGGCGCCCGCGGTCAGGAGTGACCATTTAAACGGGATCTGCCGGTAGGTTGCAAGATTTACGATCCCCGCAAGGACCGAAACGAACACCAGCGAAAGATAAAACATCCGGACAGCCTTTTTGATCTTTCTGCGGTCCTGTGCGATCACCGGATACCGTCCTTTATCATGTTCCCGGTCTGTGATCCCGTTGCTCTCCTGCTCCACCGGGATCCCCTGATCTTCCAGGAAACGGAAAAACACTTCCGGCAGACGATTCTCTGCCATTGCACTCGTAAACGCCAGGCAGAGCTTTCCATCGTAAGCTACCGCTCCGCATTTCATCCGCTGCTTCGGAGATGCACCGACGAGAAGCTCAAAATCCTCAACATCCTCTCTCAGATCTTCCCGGATCTTTGCAGGGCCGATGTTGGAAAAGGTCATCGTATGGGCGCGGCTTGTGCGAAGGAAGATCAGTTCCATCGCCAGATGCTTGATAAACAGAGGGATCGCCCTCACATACCACTTTTTCTCGTTGGATACATTGTAGGAGATCGTCTCCTCCAGTCGCTCCTTCACGATCTGTTCGTCCATCTGACGACTGACGTTTGTGAGGACCTCCCGGAAGTTCTCCGGCGCCCTGCCTTTCGGCCAGGAGATATTGACTACCGCAAAAAAATTTGCGAGCGTCTCCGAGTCAAAAAAGCTCCGCAGATTGACCGGAAGATTGAGCGCTGCCGGTTTTTTCAGGTTCTTCCCGTCCGTCTCTGTCCGGATGACAGACCATAGAAGTGCTGCTGCCAGGTATTTTGTGATACTGACCCCGTATTTCCGGCACTGTGCTTTTAGATCCGCGACCTGCAGTGTTCCCTTTAAGATCCCCATCTGGTCAAACGGAAGAAATTCCCCACTTACCTGAAGTGCCGGTTCGCTCTCATAGTGGCGTTTCGGTAATTTTCTGTAATAGCGGAGATAATCATCCTCTTTTAATGGAGAAAATTCTTTTTCTTCCGTGATAACCGGAAGATTTTTCTTTAACTCCAGATAATGCTCCGTCAGCCGCGAGGCAAACCGGAGAGCTCCGAGTCCGTCTGTCAGCCCGTGGAAAACCTCAAAATTGATGCGGTTTCCGAAGTAGCTGACACGAAACGGAAATCTCGCCGCACGATGTGGATCGATAAACCGGCACGGTGCGCTCTGCTCTTTCTCGATCACAGGATCCCGGTCGTTCGTCTCAAAATAGTACCAAAAAAATCCCTTCCGAAGCTTCACCCGGAAATTTTCAAATTCCGGGAGTGTCAGGAGCAAGGCTCTGTGGAGAAGTTCCTGATCCACCGCCTCCTTCAGATTCGCCGAGATCCGGAATACACTGCTCAGATCTTCTCCGGACACCGCCGCAAAAAGTTTTGCCGTGTTGTCCAGTCTCCGCCATGCGGCGCCCTGGATGCGTGGATGTTTCTTTTTTATTTTTTTCTCTTTATTTTTCATGAAGCTGTTATGCCTCTTTTCTGCTGCGCATGATTTCTGTCACCATACCTGCACACTGATTTTTCCTATTATAGCACACCATTCTGCTTCGACTCAAGTTTCAAAATAAATTTTCAAATTAGTGTTGACAATTAAAACATTTCATGCTATTATAATGGAGCATTAAGAAATGCGACAAACAAATAGGGGAATAGTTCAATGGTAGAGCAGCGGTCTCCAAAACCGTAGATGGGGGTTCGAGCCCCTCATCCCCTGCTGATTAGAAAAGCTGGAATCCGATTCGGATCCCAGCTTTTTCTTTACAGGAAATTAGACTTTTCCGGGCCGGTATTGTATAATGGAGTAAGGAACGGAGGAAGGAAGCATGGAACAGAAAAAACAGGTCAGGATCTCGGTGCGGGCGCTGGTGGAGTTCGTGCTCCGCTCCGGAGACATCGATAACCGCCGTTCCGGAGCGGCCCAGAAGGACGCCATGGCGGCGGGGACCAGGATCCATAAAAAGATCCAGAAGCGGATGGGCGGAAATTACAGAGCTGAGGTGCCGTTGAAATATGCGGCCCTGGACGAAGAGGAGATCGGAAGAGCGTCGTGTAGGGAAAG
>OODS01001712.1_pt1 | contig 13619 bp, 10 predicted proteins | sample 1671531 | NCBI WGS metagenome assembly OODS01 (sample SAMN06348166, study PRJEB24527) | human gut metagenome | biome: human gut; feature: ankylosing spondylitis patient; material: feces | host: Homo sapiens | place: China | collected 2015-10 | reverse complement strand
GGCGACCACCGAGATCTACACTCTTTCCCTACACGACGCTCTTCCGATCTAACGACGTTATGCTGCGTGCCGGCCGCGATCTGCGTCACGGCGATGCCGATGGGGCCCAGCAGGTCGGAGCAGCGGTCGAAGCGGAAAGTACGCAGGCGGGCGATGTCGTCGAGTGCGATATAGAGCGCGTTGACGCCCTCGTTGCGGGCCGCATGGCCGCTTTTGCCGCGGGCTTCGCAGTCGAGGACGACCAGCCCCCGTTCGCCGACGGCGGCCTGCATCCCCGTGGGCTCGCCCACGATTGCCATGTCGATCCGTCCCAGCTGCGGCAGCAGGGCGCGCATACCGTGCTCGCCCATGCACTCCTCTTCGGCCGAAAGCGCCAGCAGGAGGTTGAACGGCAGGGGGCGTGTGCGCTGCGTCAGGAAAGTCTGCGTGAGGCTCACCGCCGAAGCCCCGGCGTCGTTGCTCCCCAGGCCGTAGAGGCGGTCGCCTTCGACGGTCGGGGCATACGGGTCGCGAGTGTAGCTGGCTGCGGGGCGTACCGTGTCGTGGTGGGAGTTCAGGAGCAGCGTCGGGCGCGCCGGGTCGAAGCCTGCGGAGCGGGCGAAAACGTTGTTGTGCAGTCTTTCGGGTGCCGCGCCGTGTTCCGCCAGGTAGGCGAAGATGAGGTCGGCCGTGCGGCTTTCGTCGCGCGACGGGGAGGGCGTTGCGATCAGCGTCCTGAGCAGGTCGATGGCTTCCTTGGTTTTTGCATCCATGTCGTTTGTGAGCTAGCTGTCCGTTCCCCTGTGGCCGTGCGGCCACAGGGATCGGGCGTATTACCTGATTACCGTTCCGGTGTCGTTCAGCAGGTTCTCCGAGTGTTTGATCGTGACGCTCCGCACGCCGTTGGCAACGGCTTTCAGTGCGTTCTCGACCTTGGGGATCATCCCTTTGCTGACGATGCCGCCGGCTTTGAGCGCGGCGTACGATTCGGCCGTGATTTCGCGGATGAGCGTCGTCTCGTCCTCCGGGTCGCGCAGCACGCCGCTTTTTTCGAAGCAGAAAACCAGCTCCGTGGGGGCGATCCGGGCGGCACCGAGTGCCACGGACGAAGCCACGCTGTCGGCGTTGCAGTTGAGCAGCGTGCCCTGCCCGTCGTGCATGATGGCGCAGAATACGGGCGTGACGCCTGCCCCGAGAAGTTCCCCGAGCAGCGTGTGGTTGACACTTTCGATGTCGCCCACGAAGCCGTAGTCGATCGGTTCGGGTGCACGGCGGCGTGCCATGACGGCGTTGCCGTCGGCGCCCGACAGCCCGAGTGCATTGCATCCGGCGGCCTGGAGCCCGGCCACGAGCTGTTTGTTGACCAGCCCGGCGTAGACCATCGTCACGATGTCGAGCGTGCCCTTGTCGGTGATGCGGCGCCCGTCGACCATCTGCACCTGCAGTTCGAGTTTCTGGGCGAGGCGCGTGGCGAGCTTGCCGCCTCCGTGGACGAGGATCTTCGCCCCGGGCAGCGAGGCGAAGTCCGCGAGGAAGCCTTTCAGGGCCGCGGGGTCGTCGATGACGTTGCCCCCGATCTTTACTACCGTGATTTTTTCCATCACTTCGACCCCTCCAGCAACCTTTTGAGTACTACCTGTGCCGAGATCTCGCGGTTGGCGGCCTCGGGGATCACCAGCGAGCGCGGCGATTCGATCACTTCGTCCGTGACGATCATGTTGCGCCGCACGGGCAGGCAGTGCATGAAATAGGCGTCGTGGGTGAGCGCCATCTTTTCGGCATCCACCGTCCAGCTCCGGTCGCGGCTGAGCACCTTTCCGTAATCGGGGTCGGCGTAGGCCGCCCAGTTCTTGGCATAGACGAAATCCGCCCCTTCGAGTGCCTTGCGCTGGTCGTATTCGACGCGGGCGTTGCCGACGAACTGCGGGGCGAGCTCGTAGCCTTCGGGATGGGTGATGACGAAGTCGTAGCCGGCGGCGTTCATCCACTCGGCGAACGAGTTGGGCACGGCCTGCGGCAGGGCGTTGGGGTGCGGTGCCCAGGTCATCACGACCTTCGGGCGCTCCGTGGTCTTGTACTCCTCGATGGTGATCAGGTCGGCGAAGCTTTGCAGCGGATGCCGCGTGGCGGCCTCCATCGAGAATACGGGGCGGCCCGAGTAGCGGATGAACTGTTCCAGTACGCGTTCCTCGTAGTCTTCGGCCTTGTCGTGGAAGCGGGCGAACGACCGTACGCCGATCACGTCGCAGTACGATCCCATGACGGGGATGGCTTCGAGCAGGTGTTCGGCCTTGTCGCCGTCCATCACCATGCCGCGCTCGGTTTCGAGCCTCCAGGCGCCTTGGTTGACGTCCAATACCATGACGTTCATGCCGAGGTTCATCGCCGCCTTCTGCGTCGAGAGCCGCGTGCGGAGGCTCGAATTGAAGAACAGCATCAGCAGGGTTTTGTTGCGGCCGAGCCCCGTGAACTGGAACCGGTCGCGCTTGATCTCCATGGCTTCGGCGACGGCTGTCGTCAGGTCGCCGATGTCTGCTACACAGGTGAATTTTTTCATCGTACGAGTTCTTTGAATGCGTTGAGGAAGCGGTCGGCCAGTTCGCGTGTCAGGCAGAGCGCGGGCAGCAGCCGCACGGTCGAGGCGCCGGCGCCGCCCGTGAAGATGTGTTTTTCGAAGAGCAGCCGTTTGCGGAACTCCGACCCCGAGCCGTCGAGTTCGATGCCGATCATCAGTCCGCGGCCGCGGACTTCTTTCAGCCCGCCGATCTTATGCAGTTCGCCGAGCAGGTATTCGCCGACCGTGGCGGCGTTCTCGACGAGCCCGTCGCGCTCCATCACGTCGAGCACGGCGATGGCCGCTGCGCAGGCGAGGTGGTTGCCGCCGAAGGTGGTGCCCAGCAGCCCGGGGCGCGCCTCGAAATGGGGCGCGATCAGCACGCCGCCGATCGGGAAGCCGTTGCCCATGCCTTTGGCCGTGGTGATCAGGTCAGGGCGGATGCCGGCAGCCTGGTGGGCGAAGAAGCGACCCGTGCGTCCGTAGCCCGACTGTATTTCGTCGAGGATAAGCTGCGTGCCGGTTTCGCTCGCCGCCGTGCGCAGTTCGCGCAGGAAGTCGTCCGCGGGGCAGTGGATGCCGGCGACGCCCTGGATGCCCTCGATGATGACGGCGGCGAACTCACCCGTGGCGAGTTTCGCGCGCGCGGCTCCGATGTCGTTCAGCGGTACGAATTCCACGTTGGCTGTGCGGTTGAAGGGGGCCGAGATCGCGGGGTTGTCCGTCGCGGCGACGGCGCCCGAGGTGCGGCCGTGGAACGCCTTGGAAAAGGCCAGCACCTTCGTGCGGCCGGTGTGGAACGAAGCCAGTTTCAGGGCGTTCTCGTTCGCCTCCGCTCCCGAATTGCAGAGGAAGAGGCTGTAATCGTCGTAGCCCGATGCGCGGCCCAGTTTTTCGGCCAGGGTGGTCTGGAGCGAGTTCTCGACCGAGTTGGAATAGAATCCCAGCCGTGCGGCCTGCTCCGAGAGGGCCCGTACGTAGTCGGGCTGCGCATGGCCGATCGAGATGACGGCATGGCCGCCGTAGAGGTCGAGGTATTCGGTGCCTGCCGCGTCGTAGACGAAGCAGCCCTTGCCCCGGACGGGCTCTACGGGATATAAGGAATATACGTTGAATAGTGTCATTGTGTAAAGTTTTTATCCGCATGTCGTTCTCTGCGGGGCGGCAGGAAGGCTGCGCTAAAACGGGCGTCTTCGCGGGGTGTGCGGGCAACCCGTCCTCCGTTTCTTGACGCTTGGCTTTTATCCCGCCGGTTTCCCTCCCCGAACGGCAATGCGGAGATGTCGCGCCGCATTTTGCCGCCCCGAAAGCGGCTGTTATAGGCGGCGTTTTAAAATGCCGATGCTTTCAGCTGCAGCCCCGCGGTTTCGTCGAGCCCGAACATCAGGTTCATGTTCTGCACGGCCTGTCCCGAGGCGCCTTTGAGCAGGTTGTCGATCACCGAGACGATGTGCAGTTTGTCGCCGTATTTCGACACGCCCACGAGCGCCTTGTTGGTGTTGACGACCTGTTTTAGGTCGATGCTGCGCGTCGTGGCGTGCGTGAAGGCTGCCGCGGCGTAATAGTCGGCGTAGAGCTTGCGTGCGGCCTCTTCGTCGAGCGGACAGGCGGTGTAGACGCTTGCTAGGATGCCCCGCGTGAAATCGCCGCGCATCGGCACGAAGTTCACCGCCTGGTCGAACGAGGGCTCCAGCTGCCGCAGGTTGCGTCCGATTTCCACGAGGTGCTGGTGCGTGAAGGCTTTGTAGACCGAGATGTTGTCCGAACGCCAGCTGAAATGGGTCGTGGCCGAGGGCTTCACCCCCGCGCCCGTCGAGCCGGTCACGGCCGTCACATGCACCTCGTCCGTCAATAGTCCCGCCGCTGCGAGCGGGAGCAGTGCCAGCTGGATCGCCGTGGCGAAGCAGCCCGGGTTGGCGACGCGCTGTGCCGTGCGGATACGGTCGCGGTTCAGCTCGGGGAGCCCGTAGACGAACCCGCCGCTCTCGTCGCGGAAATCCTGCGCCAGGTCGATGATCTTCACGCCTGCGGGCACCGTGTTCGCCTCCATCCATTTGCGGCTCTCGCCGTGTGCCGAACAGAGGAACAGCACGTCGATGGCTCCCAGGTCGTAAGCGTCGCTGAAACGCATTTCGGTGTCGCCCTCCAGTCCCCCGTGTACGTCGGCGAGGCGGTTGCCCGCGTTGCTCGTGCTGTGGACGAAGACGATTCGGGCCTGCGGGTGGGCGAGCAGCAGGCGGATCAGTTCGCCGGCGGTGTACCCGGCGCCTCCGATGATGCCGGCCCGGATCATTTCTTGTTGCGTTTCTGGACGTTGTGGTAAATCTTGATCTGGTTGCCGAGGATCTTCGTGAAGCCCTTCACGTCGTCGGCCGTCCAGGCCTTGTTGACCTCGCCGTATTCGCCGAAGTCGGTCTTCATCAGGTCGAAGGTCGAATCGACGCCCACGAGCGTGTAGCTGTACGGACGCAGGATCAGCTCGACCGTACCCGTGACGTTGCGCTGCGAGGAGGCGAGCATCGCTTCGATGTCGCGCATCACCGGTTCGAGGTATTGCGCCTCGTGCAGGAACATGCCGTACCAGTTGGCAACCTGCTCTTTCCAGTAGATCTGCCATTTGGTCTGGGTGTGTTTCTCAAGCATCCTGTGTGCGGCGATGATGAGCATCGGGGCGGCGGCCTCGAAGCCTACGCGGCCCTTGATGCCGATGATCGTGTCGCCGATGTGCATGTCGCGGCCGATGCCGAATTTCGAACCGATGGCCTCGACGGCGCGGATGGCCTCGACCTTGTCGGCGTAGGGCTTGCCGTTCACGGCGGCGATCTCACCCTCGTGGAAGGTGATCTTCAGACGCTCCTCGGCGTGGGCCGTAACCTGGCTCGGGTAGGCCTCCTCGGGCAGCGTCTGCTCCGAGCGGAGCGTCTCCTTGCCGCCGATCGACGTGCCCCAGAGCCCCTTGTTGATCGAGTATTCCATCTTCTTGAAGTCGGCCTCGAAGCCGTGCTCGCGGAGGTAGTTGATCTCGTATTCGCGCGTCAGGGTCATGTCGCGCGTCGGGGTGATGATCTCGATTTCGGGAGCAAGCACCTGGAACGTCAGGTCGAAGCGCACCTGGTCGTTGCCGGCGCCCGTCGAGCCGTGGGCCACGCAGTCGGCGCCGACCGACTTGGCGTATTCGATGATGGCGATGGCCTGGAAAATACGCTCCGAGCTGACCGAAATGGGGTAGGTGCCGTTGCGCAGGATGTCGCCGTAGATCATGTATTTGATGCTCTTTTCGTAGTATTCCTGCTCGATGTCGAGCGTGGCGTGCTTCACGGCGCCCAGCGCCAGGGCGCGTTTTTCGATGTTCGCAAGCTCCTCCTTCGAGAAGCCGCCCGTGTTGGCGATGGCGGTATAGACATCGTACCCTTTATCCTCGGAGAGGTATTTCACGCAGAACGAGGTGTCGAGACCTCCGCTGAATGCCAGAACTACTTTTTGCTTTCCCATTTTCTTATATCGTTTTGTTTATTTCAGGTGGAACAATTTTTTGAACTTGTTTTTGAAGAACATGATGTAGGGCGCCATGCGCGACTGTACCTGCGGGGGTTCCTTGGCAGGGTCGTAGAGCATACCCGTGCAGAGGCACATGCGCCGGTTGTTGCGTTGCAGGATGTCGTAGTTGCAGCAGCCCTGGCAACCCCGCCAGAACTCCTCGTCCTCGGTGAGCTCGGAAAAGGTCACCGGCGTGTAGCCCATGCGCGAATTGAGTTTCATCACGGGCAGCGACGTCGTAATACTGAATAACTTGGCGTACGGGAATCGTCGTCGGGCCAGCTCGAATGTTCGTCGCTTGATCTGCTCCGCGAGTCCCATATGGCGGTACTCCGGGTCGACGATAAGCCCCGAGGTCGCGACGAAATCGCCGTGTCCCCAACACTCGATGTAGCTGAAACCGATAAGTTTCTCACCGTCCAGCGCCACGACGGCCTTGCCACCGGTCATTTTTGCGGCGATGTATTCGGGCGAACGCTTGGCGATGCCCGTGCCACGCTGCAACGCCGACTCGTAGATCAGATCGCAGATACGCTGGGCGTAGTGCGCGTGTGACGGGTCGGCAAATACGACGCTGATAGAGTTGTTATTCATTTACTTTTATGTGGGTAAAATTGTGGTGTGAATCAGTTGTTGATACGGAAGGCACGCTGCACGCCCTTGATCCGCATGATGGAGTGAATGAGCGTGTCCACGACGCCCGCGCCGGGCACCTCGACGCTCACCGTGCCCCCGATGCACCCGTTGGCGAGCGATGAGAAGTTGATCGAGCGGATGTTGAGTTTCAGGTCGCGGCTGATGACCTCGGTGATGTGGTTGGCCATGCCCGTCGTGTCGGCCGCTACGATGCGGATCGAGACGCGGAAGGCGCCCTCGGCCGTCGAACGCCAGCGCGCTTCGATAACCCGGTAGGGATAGTTCTCGCGCATGCGCTTGGCATTGGGGCAGTCGTTGCGGTGGATCGTGATGCCCGAGTTGATCGTCACGAACCCGAATACGTCGTCGCCCTTGATCGGGTTACAGCATTTGGCCAGTTTGTACTGGATCTTCGAGATGTCGTCGTCGATCACCAGCGCGTCCTGCGGCGCGGTGCTCTCCCTGACGTTGTGCACCTTGTTGCGCTCGGCTTCGGCCGCGGCGGCACGGCGCTGTTCGTCGGCTTCGCCCGAGATATGGCGGGCGAGGATCTCCTTGATCGTGCCCAGGTCGACTTTCTGCGTGGCGATCAGTGCGTAGACCTCCGTGCCGGTGCGGACTTTGAAGTATTTGACCAGGTAGGCCACCGCCTCGTCGATGGTCAGCGTGAATTTCCAGTTCTTGAGTTTGCGTTCGAGCTCTTCGCGCCCCATGCGCGTATGTTTGGCCTGCTCTTCGCGCAGGTAGGACTTGATCTTGTTGCGGGCCTTCGACGTGACCACGAAGTTGAGCCAGTCGGATTTGGGCGTCTGGTTCTTCTGGGTCAGGATTTCGACGATGTCGCCGTTGTGGAGCTGTTCGCGGATCGAGACCGCCCGGTTGTTGACCTTGCCCCCCACGCACGTGGAACCCAGCGAGGTGTGGATGTCGAACGCGAAGTCCAGGAGCGAAGCCCCTTCGGGCAGTTTCCGCAGGTCGCCGTTGGGCGTGAAGACGAAGATCTCGCCCGAGGCCGGCTTGGCGTCGAAGCGCTGCGCCAGCGAATGCGTGGTGTCCTCTAACAGTTCGCGCAGGCGTCCCAGCCACATTTCGCTGGTCTGGGCTCCCTGGTTGACCCCCTTGTAGCGCCAGTGCGCCGCGATGCCGCGTTCGGCCACGGCGTCCATGCGTTCGGTGCGGATCTGCACCTCAACCCACCGGCCGCCGGCCGACACGGTGGTGTGCAGCGATTCGTACCCGTTGGATTTCGGGATCGAGATCCAGTCGCGCATGCGGTTGGGGTTGGGCGTGTAGAAATCCGTGACGATGGAATAGGCCGTCCAGCACTGCTGTTTCTCCTGCTCCTTGTCGCAGTCGATGATGATGCGGATGGCGAAGATGTCGTAGACCCCTTCGAACGGGACGTTCTGCTTGTGCATCTTCGTCCAGATCGAGAAAATCGACTTGGTGCGGCTCTTGATGTGGTATTTGATGCCCAGCTTGCCGAGCCTCTCCTCAATGGGCACCAGGAACCGCGCGATGAAGGCCCTGCGCTCCTCGGCGCTCTCTTCGAGCTTGGTGACGATATGTTCGTAGTCCTTGGGTTCGAGGTATTTGGGGGCGATGTCCTCCAGCTCGCTCTTGATTTCGTAGAGACCCAGCTTGTGGGCGATCTGGGCGTAGAGGTTCATCGACTCCCAGCTCTTCTTGCGCCATTTTTCACGCGGGAACATTTCGAGCGAGCGCATCACTTCGAGCCGGTCGGCCAGCTTGATGAGAATCACGCGCGGGTCTTCCGAATAGGAAACCAGCAGGTCGCGGAAATTGTCGGCCTGTTCCTTGGCGACCTTGAGCCGCAGTTCCGAGATGTTCGCGAGGCCCATCGTGATGCCCACGACCTGTTCGCCGAAGCGGTCGCGGATGTCGGCGGTCAGGGCGAGGAACTCTTCGGCGGGGAGCCGCTTGTGGGCCAGGCGCACCACGTCGTGCAGGATGGCCGAGACCGTGGAGTTGCGGCCGAGGCCCACTTCCGAGATCACGACCATAGCCACGGCTACGGCATGGTCGAGCAGCGGCGTGCCGTCATAGCGGCACAGGCCCGTGAGCTTCCCGCCGGCGTAGACGAGCGCCTCGTCTACGAGGGCCCGGGTCTGCTCCGAGAAGTTCGCGCGCACGAGCGTGCGGAGATTTTCGTACCGTGAAAAGTCCATTTTTACCTAACCGCTTAACCTTGCTGGCAAAGATATGAAAAAATTTCATAAATTTGACACGTCAGACCAATACACAGCGTTATGGCAAATAAAAAGGATGTTTATATTCCGACCGTGGGCGAGGAGATCGCCAATACGGTTACGCACGGGGTGATGTCGCTCGCGGCCCTCGTGGCGCTCCCGTTTGCCGCCGTGTGGGCCTACGTGCATGACCCCAACCCGGTTACGGCATCGGTTTCGGTGAGCATTTTCGTGATCTCGATCTTCCTGATGTTCCTTGCCTCGACGCTCTACCATTCGATGAACCCGGCGTCGAAGCACAAGGCCGTTTTCCATATCCTCGACCATATCTTCATCTATGTGGCGATCGCCGGCAGTTACACCCCGATCGCCTTATCGGTCATCGGCGGCTGGCAGGGGATATTCATCACCATCCTGCAGTGGGCGATGGTGCTGTTCGGCATCTTTTACAAGTCGCTGTCGCGCAACTCGATCCCGGCCATCAGCCTGACGATTTATCTGGTGATGGGATGGACGATCGTCTTCTTCCTGCCGCTTTTCGTGCGGCAGGCCTCGACGGCGTTGCTGGTGCTGATCGCCGCGGGCGGCGTACTCTACACGCTCGGCGCCTGGTTCTATGCCCGGCAGGGGTTTCGCTACCACCACATGGTATGGCACCTGCTGATCAACCTTGCGGTCGTGGCGCATTTCATCGGGATCGTGTTTTTCCTCTACTGACGGGATCCGCATTGCCGTGCGTTTCGGCCTAAGCAGGGAACTCCGGAAAATATTCCGTACATCTCGTATACCCCGGGCTGCCGGGCGCGGCTGCGGACACCGTGTCCGGTTGCCGGGTCAGTGCTTGTAAACGACGTAGATATGGTCTTCGGGCAGGGCGTACAGTTCCCGTTCCGCATCGGTAAACGTCGCGGCGTAGTCGATATCCGCGGCTTCGAAACCCGCGGCGCGCAGCCGGTCGGGATAGTCCGCCCCGTAGATGCGGCGGTGGTCGTATTGCCCGAAGATGCGCGTGCGCTCGTCGGGGTCGGTGATCGTGTCATCCTCGAAGGTCTGTTCGTAATCCGCCTCCACGGGCGAGAGCAGGATGCCCCAGCCGCCGGGTTTGAGGATGCGGTACAGTTCGCCGAGCGCCTTGCGGTCGTCGGCGACGTGTTCGAGCAGGTGGTTGCAGAGGATGACGTCGACCGAATCATCGGCCAGCGGGATTTGCTGTACGTCGAAATGCAGGTCGGCCAGCGGGCTTTCGAGGTCGGCCGTGACGTATTGTCCCGGATGCCCCGCAAAATGGGGTTTCAGGTGGCGCATGATGCAGACCTCGGGCGCGATGTGGAGCGTGCGGGGATAGCATTTGAGCAGGTCAGTCTCGCGCGTGAGGTAGAGCCACAGCAGCCGGTGGCGTTCCAGCGACAGGCATTTGGGACAGAGCGCATTGGCGCGTGTATGTACGTAGCCGTAGGGCAGGAATTTCCGGTATTTCGCACCGCATACGGGGCACTCGGCGCCGCGTCCCCTGTAAAACAGGCCCGCCATCGGCACGGCCCAGCCCGCGATGCGTTGCAGGAGCGGCCGCGGCACGTGGTTAAGCGTCCATTTGATCAGTTTCTTCATCGTCATTCCAGAATCTTCGATACCTCCTCTTCGGCCTTGTGCAGGCGCGCCTTGCAGCTTGCGATCAGCTCCGTGGCGCGTTTAACCTCGGCGGCGAGGCTGTCCACATCCATCTCTTCGCTGCGGAAGCGGGCGAGGATTTTCTCGATCTCGGCGATCGCCTCGGCGTAGGCCGGTTCTTTTTTCTTTGCCATATCTCTCGTGGTTTAACAACTGTTTCTCATCGTGCCCTTACCGTGCAGCCTTAGTTTCCTGCCCGAACAGGATTTCGCGGTAGCGGGCGATGTCCAGCCCGTCGTCGAACTTGCGGGCGAAAAGCGGGGAATTCCCCCCCCCTCGACCTTGAGCACGGACAGTTGGGACAAGTCGCTTGTGGACAATGTTCTCGGGTGTGTCCCGGGGTGCGACCAGTCGGCATGGACAAGCGAATAATTCGCGTTGTACCCGGCAAACGGGGAGTCGCCGAGCAGCGTATGAAAAAATAGTTCATCGGCTGCATGGCTGTACCGAAATGCAGGGATAAAGTCCGGGTGTGCAGCGAGGTAATCGAAGATGAAATCGCGCATACGATCCGTAATCGCAATCCACTGGCTGCCTTTCTCCAGCGGCGGGAGCCGGTCGAAAAAAGGGTTGTCCGCACGCATGGTACATTTCATGGCGATCCGCAGCAAGCGGCGGGCGAAGGTCGATTTGTCGGGGCAGAACCTTCTCCGGCGTACTCGGTCGGCCTCTTCGGGGGTGATGGACGGATTGGCCGAAATGAACTGCCGTCCCCGGGCATAGGCTTCCCGGAGTACCGTACGTATCGTTTCGGCAGGGTATAACGGCAGGGTGTCGCCCGAAATCAGGACGACGTAACGGAAACCCCCGTCGCGTGTCGCCGAGAAAAGCCGGAGCGTACTTTCTACCATGCCGAATCCGCCCCAGTAGACTTTCGTACGCGGTTCGACGAAACAAACGCGCCCGGTCTTGCCGAGTGCGGCGAAGGCCCCGATGTCCGCCTTGCCGTCCACATGGATGAACAGCCCGTTGCCGGGTGCATCGAGCTGGTGCACGAGTTCCGCCAGCACGGGCGTGTACTTGTGGCACAGCACGCAGAACGCGATCCGGAAAGGGGTGTCCTCTTTCATGGCGGGGTCATTTCGTTTCGGTGTATTGAACGGTGCCCTCGATGCGGCCGTCGGCGACCTCGATGTCGAGTGTGTCGCCTTTTCCGACTTGTGCGGCGGAGAAAACGGCTTTGCCGTCCGTGCGGACGATGGCGAAGCCCAGCCGCAGGATACGCTCCGGGGAGCGTCCGGCGACCAGTTCGGCCGCATTGCCGAGCCGGGACGCCTGGCGTGCGAGGAAATTCCCGGCACTGGCCGCGAGGGTTTCGCGCATCTGCTCCAGGGCCATTCCCCGTTGTCTGAGCAGCCCCTTGGCATGGAAGAGCAGGTGGCTGGACAGCTCCTGAAGCCGCAGTTCCTGTGCCCGCGAGGTGACCAGTACGTTGTCGCGCAGTTGCAGGGCGGCGTTGTCGAGCCATGCGTCGATCGTGTCCATCCGCTCCACCAGCCACCCGGCCACCGCCGTCGGGGTTTTGAGCGCCGTATGCGCCACCATGTCCGCCACGCTCGTGTCCTTGTCATGGCCGATACCCGTCAGCACCGGCAGCGGGAACTGCGCCACGTGGGTGCAGAGCCGGTAGGCATTGAAGCAGTTGAGGTCGCTGGCCGAACCGCCGCCGCGGATGATGACCACGGCGTCGAACTCCTCCATGCGGTCGGCCACGGCGCACAGCGCCGCAACGATCGACTCCTCGGCCGCCGCACCCTGCATGAACGCATCGAAGAGCGTGAGGCGGAACCGGTAGGGGCTTTTGCCGATCTCCTTGCAGAAATCCTGGTAGCCGGCGGCATTGGCGCTCGAAACGATGGCTATGCGCTGTACGACGGCGGGCATCCCGACCTCGCGGTTCATGTCCCACACGCCCTCCTTGCGCAGACAGTCGATGGTCTGCTGCCGCTGCCGCTGCATGTCGCCCAGCGTGTAGGCAGGGTCGATGTCGGTGATCTGGAGCGAGAATCCGTAGAGTTCGTGGTAGTTGACGGCGACTTTGGCCAGGATCTTGATCCCTGCGGCGAGCCGCTGCCCGGTTTCGGCCTCGAAATAGCCCGCGATGCGGGAGTAGGCCGTGCGCCAGATCACGGCGCGCGACTGTGCCAGCGGCACGCCGTTATCGCCCCCTTTCTCGACGAGTTCCAGGTAGCAGTGCCCCGAATAGTTGACTTTGACCTCGGAGATCTCGGCGCTCACCCAGACGGGCAAGGCAAAACGCTCGTGGAGGGTCTCCTTCACGAGCCGTTGTAATTCCGACAGGGTGATATGGGCGTGCGGCAGCATGGGTCAGCGCCAAACCAGTTCTACGGGACGGGGCATCCGCTTGCCCTTGGGGAGCTGGATGTGCAACACCCCTTCGCTTGCGACGGCGACGCCGTTTTTCTGCGCCGGGTGCCAGTGCGGGGCTTCGGAGAGTGCCTTCAGCACGCGCCGCTTGAGGCGGTTGTCCGTCGATTCGAGCTCCTGCGCCAGGACGGCCTTGCCTTCGGGAGTTACGGTATAGCGCAGTATGATGCGGGCTGCCGGTTCGTCGTCGTCCCATTTGACCTGCCCGGCGATGTACTCGTCGAAGGTCGTGCCGGCCTCGAAGACTGCGGGTTTGTCGTAGCGGAGCGAGATGAGTATTACCCCGTTGGCGGCTTTCTCCCCGTAGCGGGCGATGGTTTCCTCGTCGGCCGGCAGGGATTCGATATTTTCGATGTCGTCGGGCGGGATCGATTCGATCTCTTCGGTTTCGACGCCGTTGACGATATACAGGGGACGCTGCGCCACGGCGGAGAGTGTCGCGGCGAAGAGTGCGGATAGGAGCAGGATGTATCTTTTCATGCGGTGCTTTTTCCCGGTAAACGCATTCCCGGCGGGGAATATTGCCCGCCGCAGTATGTCCGGAGCGTATGCGGGATGATGCGAAGATAACGGTTTTGGTGCGGAATGCCAAATTTTTTCCGGCGATATGTTGCCGCGGCCAGCCGGGCGATCGTGTCCGGCGGGAG
>OODS01001686.1_pt1 | contig 13776 bp, 12 predicted proteins | sample 1671531 | NCBI WGS metagenome assembly OODS01 (sample SAMN06348166, study PRJEB24527) | human gut metagenome | biome: human gut; feature: ankylosing spondylitis patient; material: feces | host: Homo sapiens | place: China | collected 2015-10 | reverse complement strand
CCATGTTCTTTGCCCCCGCCATCACGAGGACTTTTCCGTATGTTCCCTTGTTAGAATCCGGCGTTCTTGCCGGGATCCTCAAAAGGTCTTCCCGATCCAGCATCTGCACGTGTTTTTCCTGCTCCGCGCTGCTCTCCGGCACAAAACCGACGTCCCTGACCAGGAGCTCTCCGCAGTATTCTCTTCCCGGGAACAGAACCTGTCCGAGCTTTTTCATTCCGAAAGTGACCGTCACATCCGCGCGGACCGCGTCCCCCATGACTTCTCCCGTGTCGGAGCTGATGCCGGAGGGAATGTCCACAGCGATCGTCTTCATATCCTCATTGCGGTTGATCCAGTCAATGAGCTTTTTGTATGCACCTTCCACATTTCTCGAAAGACCGATCCCGAAGACCGCATCCAGGATCACGCCGCGGCATGCGTTTGCCTTTGTCACCGTCTTTGCAAACGGATGCGCCGGGGATCGTTTTTCTTCTGCATCCGGCAGTTCTTCCGCCGTCATCACCGGGATCCCCAGCCTTTTCACGATATTTAACTGGGCTTCCAGCTCTTCGCTCCCTTTTCCGTCCCGTCCCGGGAACAGGATCTTCACATCATATCCCTTTAAGAACAGCATCCTGGCGGCGGCCACTCCGTCTGCCCCGTTATTTCCAAAACCGCAGACGGACCAGACTGTCTCTGCCTGTTCTCTCTTAAGGATCTCTTCCGCTTTCTCCGCAACGACAAGAGCCGCCCGCTCCATCAGCACCAGGGACGGGATCCCGTACCCCCTGATGGACCTGGTGTCAAACGCTTTCATTTCTTTTCCGCTCAGAACTGCTTTCATCCGGCATCCCCCTCTCCGACGGCAAACGCCATCGCATGGTCCTTCGTGTCAGAGATCGACACTTGGATCGTCCTGATCCCGAGCTCCTCCGCCTTCATCTCTGCTCCCGCATGAAGTTCAACATACGGCTTTCCAAGCGGGTCCCTTAAGACCTCCACATGGACCGGCATAAAGTCCCGGAATCCCGTTCCAAACACCTTCGCTACTGCTTCTTTAACCGCAAAAGTGCCGGCAAGGACCCGGGGATCACCCTTTGCCTGCCGGCGCTCGCGCTCGGTATAGATACGCGTCAAAAAAGCCTCTTTTTCACAGGCTTTTTTCACACGCTCAATTTCGATCAAATCACAGCCAACTCCAATCAACATGTCTCATTGGTTCCCGTCTGTTCTGCTTTTTCCTTTGCTTTCCGCTCCCGCTCATCCTGCATGCTGCAGACACGGTAGGAAAGACGCATCAGGCTCTCGGAAAGATGTACATTCTCAACGACTACATCATCCGGCACATTTAAGTCTGTATGGGCAAAATTCCAGATCGCCTTGATCCCGGCTTTTACCAGGCGCTCCGCGATCTCCGGTGCTTTGGACTTCGGGATCGTGAGAGCCGCGATCTGTACTTCATTGTCGACAATAAACTGCTCCAGGTCATCGATCCCACGGATCTCGACTCCGCGGACCACAAGACCGATCAGGCGCGGGTTGATATCGAACATTCCCTTGATCATAAAGCCGCGCTTCTCAAAATTTGTATAGTTGGCGATCGCCTGACCTAAGTTTCCGGCGCCGATGATAATGAGGTTGTGCTGTCTGTCGATCCCCAGGATCCTTGCGATCTCGGTGTAGAGATATTTCACATTGTATCCGTATCCCTGCTGTCCAAAGCCGCCGAAATTGTTAAGATCCTGACGGATCTGGGACGCTGTCACCTTCATTCTGGCACTCAGTTCGTTGGAAGAGATCCTCTCGATCCCCTCCTCCATCAGTTCGCCCAGATATCTGTAATAACGCGGAAGTCTTGAGATTACCGCCTTTGAGATCTGTCTCTCGTCTGTCATTTTCTAGTTCCACCTTCTCAGTATAACGCTGTCTTTTATTATACCTATATCTATATTATTTGTCAAATCTTTGTCAGTAAAATGCGCAAACTGCCCAGACGGAAAAATGCCCCGCCCGAAATCTCCCCAGACCGGACGAAGCATTTTTCAAATGAGTATATCTGAATAAAAAGAAAGTTGTCTAGATAAAAACTACTGTTATGCGTACTGAACGAAATATCCGAAGATCAGGATCGCAGATCCCAGAAGCATCCAGATTCCGAACAGTTTTCCCATAAACTTCATCCAGCGGTCATATCCGATTCCGGTAGCTCCAAGGAATCCCATGAGTGCGGATGCATGCGGAAGAACGTAGTTACAGAAGCCATCACCAAACTTATATGCGAGAACTGCAGTCTGTCTTGTCACACCTGCGACATCTGCGAGCGGAACCATAACCGGCATGACAACTGCTGCCTGTCCGGTACCGGATGTTACGAAACCGTTGACGATCACGTTCATGATGAGCATGACTGCCGGTTTTAAGAAGTTCGGGAACAGGGACAGCATATTGGCAAGTCCGTAAACAACGGTATCAAGAACTTTTGCAGACTGAAGAATCAGGGCAACCGTTGCGCCGAGACCTACGATCAGAGCCGCCGAAGTCATATTTTTCGCGCCTTTTACAAAGTTTGTAGCGATCGTGCTCGGGTTGTAGCCATAGACAAGTCCGCCGATAAATGCCATCCAGAACAGGCATACTGCGGTTTCCACAAGACCCCAGCCGCGTGTGATGCAGCCGTACATTAAAATACCGAAGGAAACAAGAAATACTGCCAGGACCAGCGGATGACGCTTGTTGATCTCCACCTGTGTACCGGATACATCGAAATTATTGACACCTTCCACACCGTAGATCACGCTCTTCTTCGGATCTTCCTTGCAGCGCTCTCCATACCAGATGATGTAAGCTGCTGTCACCGCGTAAAAGAGGAAATAGTTTTTCTTTTCCCTTGCACTTCATCGCCATCCTGCCGCAGTACGCGTGGAACATGCCAGTCGATAAGATGACTTCAAGAGAACCTGCAATCACGAGCAGCGGGAAGATGATGTCCGCCTGCTTGGAAAGCCCCTGCATGACAAAGTTCGGGATCTTCCAGACAGGAACCGGTTCCCCATCAACTGCATGATACGATTCTACAACAACTGTGGTATTGCCGGATTCATTTTTCACCCGGTCATACTCATTTGCCGGGATCAGATACGTCATGATCGATACCGCGATGAGCAGCATAAAGATGATTACATACGAATGCGGCATTTTAAATTTCTTTTTTCCATAGTAATATCCCCCGTTCTCAGGTTCCGGCAGACAGGGATCCTTTTGGGAGATCCCTTCCGGCCGGTGTTTTCTTTCCAGTTTCTCTGAAACTTTTAAACTTCCGAATTCTCTTTTGCCAGATTTTCCTTGAACTCTGTTTTCACACGGTTTAAAAGTTCCGGATCTTCGATCAGCTCCAGCGCGGTTCCTGCAAGGATCTTGGCTCCGTAGACTACGGCATCGTGAGCTGCATCGGTCTTTCCGGCCGCAATATATTCCTGGGAATGCGCTGCCGCTCCCGGATCCACAAAGGCAATTCTCGCGCAGGTCCCTGGAACCCGTCTCATGACGTTTCCAAAATCTGTGGAACCGGTTTTTTCTCTTGCCGGGGCAAGCTGCGGTGCGTGAAGCTCTTCTGCCTGTTTCATGACGAGATCGTTCAGAGTGAGAACCGGGATCTTGTTATCCACCTTCTTCTCCTCGATGATCTCCACCTCGGTCTCCGTCATCATGGCCGCGCCCTTCAGTACCTTCTCAAAACGCCTGCACACGGTGTCAAGGTAGGCCCGGTTGTAGGAGCGGACATAGACGCTCGCCTCCGCGTACGCCGGAACCACATTGGCCGGTGTCCCGCCGCAGTTGACCACTGTATAGTGGATCTTCACATCGGAATTGACATGTTCTCTCAAAAACTCGATTCCCTGGAATGCCAGGATCAGTCCGTCAAGAGCACTTCTTCCTTTTTCCGGACGGATCGCCGCATGAGAGCTCACTCCATGGAAGATCACCTTGTATTTGGAGTTCGCGAGAGATTTTACGTCCACCTGGGTCGCCGGTCCCCCGTGCATCATCAGTGCGACATCGAGTTCCTCGAATGTACATCCGTTCTGGATCATCCGGATCTTTCCGCTGACGCTCTCCTCCGCCGGTGTTCCGTAAACCGTGATCGTATACGGTTCTTTGATGTCGGCATCCTTTAATGCCTTTGCTGCTGCCAGGATCGATGGACCCTGCATGTGATGTCCGCAGGCATGTCCGATCCCGGGCAATGCGTCATACTCACAGAGAAGGCCGATATTCGGTCCACCTGTTCCATGACTGTAAACGGCCTTAAATGCGGTCTCGACTCCGACAACTCCCCGTTCTACCTGAAAGCCTTCCTTCTCGAGCCAGTCTGTCAGGACCTTCTGGGCATGGAACTCTTCCATTCCGATCTCCGGATGGTCGAAGATGTCATCCGACATCGCCGTCATCTCGTTCCGGATCTCATCGATCTCCCGGAACATGACTTCCTTCAACATAAAAAAGCACCTCCGTCGTTTGATACCTGAATGATACCAGACAGACGTGGTGCCTGTGAAATATATAAAACTTAAGATGACTATTTGCTGAGAAATTCGCTCCCATGCTTTTTCAGGATTTCCACCATTCCTCTCATGTAGGCAGGAAGCTCACTTCCGTTCTTAAAAGCCACGACAACATCGCGTCTGTGGCGCTCAATGTCCAGGATATAATAGTTGACCGGTTTCCGATAGTGAAAATTTGCCGCATACGCTTCCCGGATAAACGTGATCCCCAGTCCCTCCGCTGCCATCTGGACTGCCGTCTCCATGCTGCGGATCACTCGGACTTTTTTCGGTACTACTCCGTAATGTTTCAAGATTGCATCCTCGATCCCGCGGCTGCTCTGCCACGCCGTGTGAAGGATCAGAGTCTCCCCGTTGAGATATTCCGGTTTGAGTTTCCGGTACCTGCTGCCCGGAACATATTCCGCCTTCTCATTAATCTCGTGACAGGCCGGAACCGCCACAAGGAATTCTTCCTGAAACAGAAGCTTCGTATCCATATCACCTTTTACATCCGATCGGTTCAGGACGACCATATCAAGCTCTCCGTTTTTTAACAGTTCTCCCAGGTCTGTGAGATTCCCCTCCCGGATCACCAGGTCGATCTCCGGCCATGTTTTCTCGTACTCCGCGATCACCGGAGGTAAAAAGAAACAGCCGCGTCTCTGGGAAATTCCCAACCGGATCCGCCCAGCTGTTTCCCGGGTGATCTTTTCAATATCTTCACAAAATTCCCGCTCCAGCTCCAGCATTTTCTTTGCCTTTTCTACATACTGTTCTCCGGCATATGTCAACGTGAACTTTTTACCGCTCCGGTCAAACAGTGGGATTCCCAGATTTTTTTCAAGATTCGTGATATAGATGCTGAGTGCTGGCTGGGAGATATAGAGGCGTTCCGCCGCTCTCGTAAGATTTCCCAATTCTGCCAGTGTACAGACATATTTTTGTTCCCGAAGATCCATGAGTTGTCTCTCCTCCTCCGTATTGTCTCTATTCCTCTGATCACCACAGATTCGCGATGTGTTTTTATATTCATTATTGTATCATCTTAACGAAAAATTGACAAACCTTCTCCCTTTTGCCCGGACATATAAATAACTTAATCTGATCATTTATTCTTCTTATGGTTCACTCTGCAAAAAGAAAAATGCCCCGCCCGAAATCTCCCCAGACCGGACAAAGCATTTTCCTTTGAGTATGTCTGTATTCGTAAGCATTCAATCCTGCATTCCCACAGGGCCGAGAGCTCACTCTCTATAAAAGCCTGCCCCTTTTGCAGCGCGGGCTGTTAGACAGTCATGATCATTCTGCAAGTTCTTCCCACTTTTCGTAGAGAACTTCCAGTTTTCCTGCGATCTCCTCTTTTTCCTTGTTTAACTCCATGAGTTTCGCAACGTCGGAGAAGACGCTCTCATCGCAGAGGAGGCCGTCGATCTCCCCGTCTCTTGTCTCCAGCTTGTGGATCTCATCCTCGACCTTCTTTAAATCGTTCTGGCGTTTTCTCTGGCGGGCCTGTTCTTCCTTCTGAGCCTTCCAGTCGAGCTTTCCGCCGGCATCCGCTGCCAGATTCTCCACAGCCTTTCCGGCAGTCTCCGCCGCCGCTCCTGTCTTCGACGCGCCGAATCCGACGATCCCGCCGGCACTCTCCGGCGCCTCGTTTCCGAAATGGGCCGTCATCATCGCGTCATGTTTTTCCAGATAATAATCGTAATTTCCGATATAATTCATCATCCGCTTTCCGGTGAGATCCAGGATCCTCGTCGCGGTCTTGTTGATAAAATAACGGTCATGGGAGACATAGAGCACAGTTCCGCCGTAGTGGCTCAGCGCGTTCTCCAGAATCTCCTTCGATGTGATATCCAGATGGTTTGTCGGCTCATCGAGGATCAGGAAGTTCGCCTCGGAGAGCATGAGCTTTGCAAGCGACACACGTCCTCTCTCACCGCCGCTCAGATCCCCGATCCGTTTAAACACGTCATCCCCGGTGAACAGGAACGCCGCCAGCGTACTTCTGATCTGTGTGTTGGACATTCCCGGATATGCGTCGGAGATCTCCTCAAACAGCGTCTTTTCCATGTGCAGGACCTGATGATCCTGATCATAATAGCCGATGTGGACTCTGGAACCCAGAATGATCTCACCGGCATCCGGCTCGACAAGACCATTGATAATCTTTAAGATCGTCGTCTTTCCCGTTCCGTTATCCCCGATAATCGCCACGCGCTCGCCGCGCTTGACATCAAAGCTGAGGTCCGTAAACAAGGTCTGGGTGCCAAAGGACTTCGCAAGTCCGTTGACCGTCAGTACATCATTTCCGCTCAGGATATTCGGCTCCAGGCGGATGTCCATTGCATCGTTGACCTCCGACGGCTTTTCCAGGACCTCGATCTTGTCGAGCATCTTTTCGCGGCTCTCCGCCCGCTTGATGGACTTTTCCCGATTGAAGGACTTCAATTTCTCGATGACCGCTTCCTGATGTTTGATCTCCTGCTGCTGGTTTAAGTACGCCTTCATCTGGATCGCGCGCATCTGCGCCCGCTTCTCACTGTAGGCCGTATAGTTTCCGGAGTACACGATCGCATGTCCGTTGTCCAGCTCGATGACCTTTGTTACGATCTTATCGAGGAAATACCGGTCATGGGCAACGATCAGGACCGCTCCGCGGTAATTTAAGAGATATGTCTCCAGCCATGCGATGGAGGACATATCCAGGTGGTTCGTCGGCTCATCGAGGAGAATGATGTCCGGATTTGTGAGAAGAAGTTTACCCAGAGAAACTCTTGTCTTCTGTCCGCCGGACAGTGTGGAGATCTGTTTGGAAAACTCTTCCTCCGTAAATCCGAGTCCCTTTAAGACTCCGACGATCTCACTCTTCCAGGCATAGCCGTTGATGAGCTCAAATTCGTGGCTCAAGCGGCTGTACTGGTTCATCATGGTCTCCAGCGCTTCCCCGGAGGCCGTTTTCATCGAATTTTCCAGATCTCTCAGCCGGTTTTCCATCTCGATGACCGACTTTTTCGCATCGAGCATCTCCTCATAGATCGTCCGGTGACTTAAAAGATCCTGATTCTGTGCCAGATACCCCAGTGTCTTTCCGCTTCCCAGCACGACCTCGCCGGAATCCGGTGCCATCTCACCCACGATGATCTTTAACAATGTTGATTTTCCGGCGCCGTTGATGCCGACGATCGCCGCTTTTTCATGATCTTCAATATGAAAGGAAGCGTTCTTGATAATATCGTCGCTTCCGAACGATTTGCAGATATTGCTGCAGGATAATATCATAAAATCCTCCTGTTTCTTGTTGTACAGCCGCTATTTCCTTCGTTCATACGGCTTCTGTATTTTTCCAGACGACGTTTTTCTTCCTCGCACAACGGTTTCGTTCCTGCACCGTCATGCATAAAAATCCGTCGTTAATCTTTTCATTGTTGTCCTGAAAAAAGGATTACTCTTTTTCACAGAATTTCTGCCTTTTCTCAACTTCTGCGTTACGCCCACGGGAAATACGGCCACACCACCGCAAGAAACATGACCGGCAGCAGGTTCGCCACCTTGACCTTCTTTCCCCAGATCAGGTTCACTCCGACGCAGAAGATCAGGACCGATCCTGTCAGGGACATGTCCGCCAGTCCCTCATCCGTCAGGAACGGCTCGATCACCTTCGCAAGGAGCGTCATCGCCCCCTGGAACATCCCGACCGGGATCGCCGAGAAAATACAGCCTTTTCCCATGGACGCCGTCATGATCGCGACGATGATCATGTCGAGAACAGCTTTTGCCGTGAGAATCGAATAGTCGCCGTAAATTCCGTCCCGGATCGATCCGACGACCGCCATCGCTCCGATACAGACGGTCAGGGAAGCCGTCACAAATGCATCCACGAACGCATTGTCGCCGTCACTTTTCGTCTTCTCCTTCAGCCATTCCCCGAACCGTTCCATCTTCGTGTCGAGATCGATCCACTCGCCGAGAAGAGCCCCGACAGCAAAACAGGCGATCATCATCATGGATCCCGATGAAGAAAGCCCGTTTTCCGTCAGTTTTAACATCTGCTCCATACAGCCGGAGACTCCGATAAACAATACGCAGAGCGCCGACGCCATCATCAGGTTGCTCTGATAACGCTCCGTCAGTTTCTTTCCAAATAATAACCCCATCACGCCACCCGCGACGATCGCAGTGACGTTGATGATCGTTCCAAGTCCGAACATAGTTGTCTCTTTTCTTCTGTCATAATATCACGATCCGAAGTTTTCACACTCTTTGCGCTATCCGGCGATCGTGATCCGCACTCGCTGTTTTCCAGCAATCTGCAGACCGATTTTCCTCTCCTGTGCCATGATCGCCTGTATACATGCAAATTGAAGTATAGCACAAAATCATATTTTCGTCTATCTCCAAGTTTTCCGGTCTCGGCATTCCCCGACATTCTGCCAGACGAATGACACCGGCAATGGAAAGGCGATTCGTCCCACTTTCCCTGCCTGTTCATAGCAAAACAACTGGAAATTCCACCCATTATTTAAAACGACCTCAGGTCAAGCCCTTATGATTTTCATCAGGATCCTGACACAGAGGTCGTTTTCTGCGTTTGTACTGATTTTTTAATCTTCTTTTACCTTTTCTTCCCATCTGCTCCTTCTGTAATACAGGAAGGAAAGGATCGCGCATACGATCCAGCCGACCGGATATCCCATTCCGACCGTATACTCGTTGAATGCGATCTTTGTCACGAAGAAGAGATAGATCTGTCTGCAGACAACGAAGCTGAAGAGCATGATGCACATCGGTCCCTTTGCATCCCCGGATCCTCTCAAGGAACCCGCAAGGATCTGGTTGAAGGAACTGCAGAAGCGGAACGGGACCGTCATCAGGATAAATAAGGTTCCATAGTGCAGCACATCCGGATCCTGGTTGAAAAGGGATACCAGGGATCTTGCGGAAATTGCCATCGCGCCGGAGATACAGATCAGCACGCCCACACCCATGAACACTGCCTGTTTGACGCCGTCTCTCGCACGCTTCACATTCTTTGCTCCGAGATTCTGTCCCACGAACGTTGTCGCGGCCTGTCCCATACTCTGGGCAGGCAGGATTGCGAACTGGTCGATCTTTGAGTGGCAGCTCCAGCCCGCCATGATGACAGAAGAGCCAAGTCCATTTACATACGACTGCACAAGCGCGTTGGAAAACGCAGTGAGTCCCTGCTGGACTCCCGCCGGAAGACCGATCCGGAAGATCTCGCCGAGGCAGGATTTATTGATGTGAAGGTCCCGAAGAACAAGGCGATGTGCTTCCTTCGTCCTCATAAGAGTCGAGCACGCAAGAGCAGCGGAAACTGCCTCGGCGATCACCGTAGCGATCGCGACACCGCTGATCCCCCAGCCAAATTTCGCAACAAAGAGAATATCCAGAGCGATATTTAAACAGCTGCTGATGATCAGGAAATTTAACGGGCGCTTCGTGTCGCCCACAGCCCTTAAGATCGCACTGCTCATATTGTAAAGAAAGAGGACCGGAACTCCGGCAAAATAGATCTTTAAATACTCTCCCGCCGGTCCGATCACATCATCCGGCGTTGACATCCATTTTAACATCAGCGGGACAACCCAGACCGAGATCAGAGAGACAAAGCATCCGACGATCACTGCAAACAGGGTCGTCGTCTCGACCGCCTCGTGGAGCTTTTCATGATTCCGGGAACCGAAACACGTGCTGATCACAACTCCGGCACCGATCGAGATCCCATTAAAGAAGTTTACCAGCGTATTGCAGATCGCCGTCGTCGCGCCGACCGCAGCCAGCGCCGATGTTCCGAGATAGTTTCCCACGACAATGCTGTCCACTGTGTTGTAGAGCTGCTGGAAGATATTTCCCATGATCAGCGGGATTGCAAAAAGAACCAGCTGTTTCCAGATCACGCCCTGTGTCATATCGATATTGCTTTTTCTGCCGGATGTAATTTTTGACATTCTTTTGTCCCTTTCTGCGATCGCATGTGTACGAAATATGTAAAATCTGCCGTCATTCTGTAATATCTATGTAAATCATACGGGATTTTCCGTTAAAAAGCAAGCGGTTCTCTTTTGTTGATCCCACAGGAAATTTTTGTATCCGGCACATGATTTTTTGTACCCCGTTCTTCTGGTCTGCCCGGGCATTCTTTTCGCCTTCAGAAGCTTTCTCCGGCTTTTTCTCTCTCGTTCACAAGAAAAGGACAGGATCCCTTTTCGGTACCCTGTCCTGTCTTTCCCATCTTTTTATTTTATGGCCGTGATTTCAGGAGTTACTCCCATGCCGGGATGTAAGCTCCCTTGTAAGTGTCCTCGATCACTTTTGCAACTTCCGGTGTACGGAAATAATCGACTACTTTCTTGTAAAGCTCGTTGTCCTTATCAGCTGTTCTTGCAACGATGATGTTGACGTACGGGTTGTCAGATCCCTCTTCCACGCTCTCAAGGAAGATCGCATCTTCCTTTGGGTTTAAACCGTTGTCAACTGCGTGACCGCCGTTGATGACTGCTGCTGCAACGTCCGGAAGAAGACTTGCTGTATTTGCTGCCTCAACCTCTTTGATGTCAAGGTTTAACGGGTTCTCTGTGATGTCTTTCTTTGTCGGTGTGTAGCCTGCTGCCGGATCAACCTTGATCAGACCTGCGGACTCAAGAAGTTTTAATGCACGGCCGCCGTTTGTAGCGTCATTCGGGATCGCGATGATATCACCGTCCTTGATCTCGGATACGTCCTTGATCTTGTTGGAGTAGAGGCCTAACGGAGCCATGATGGTCTCACCAATGATAGAAAGATCATAACCGTTGTTCTTGCAGTCATCCTCAAAGTAAGCGATGTGCTGGAAAGAGTTCAGATCGATCTCACCGTCATTTAATGCACGGTTCGGAAGCGGATAATCTGCAAATTTTACAAGCTCAAGGTCGATGTTCTCCTCAGCAAGCTTGTCGATGACCGGCTGCCACTGCTCGTTGTTCTCACCTACAACACCGAGTTTGATGACTGTCTTCTCGCCGGAGGCTGCTGTTGTATCAGCTGCTGCCTCAGAACCGGCTGCGGTTGTATCGGCTGCTGCCGCTGTTGTCTCTGTCTTCTGGCTGCTGCCGCATGCGGTTAAGGATAATGCTAAAACTGCTGCTGCGCCAAGTGCTAAAACTCTTTTCTTCATAATTTCTCTCCTCCTGAACTTTCTTTGTCACTACCCGTTTTCATTCGCATTCGCTGTGCGGACCGGACAGTTCCTTTTATTGATACGGCCCGGAAATAGTTCCTCTCCGTTTCAAGCAATTTTAATCTGAAACCACCGTTCTAGTGAGTCGTCTTTTTGATCACATAGGAACCGGTACTCTGGATCAGGCTTACCATGATCAGAATGATGATGACGGTTACATAGGTGACATCGGTCTGCCCTCTGGAGTGACCATAACGGATCGCGAAATCGCCGAGTCCGCCGCCGCCGACCGCACCGGCCATCGCGGTAAGACCGACCAGGCTGATAAATGTGATCTGCATTGCACGGACGATCCCCGGGACACTCTCCTTTAAGTATACCCGAAAGATGATCTCCCACGGGCTGTTTCCCATGCTCTCCGCCGCTTCGATCAGACCGTAGTCAACTTCAGCGAGCGCACTCTCGATCTGTCTCGTAAAGAACGGGACCGTTCCGAAAATAAGCGGTAAGATCGCACCCTTTGTACCGATCGCTGTTCCGACGACCATACGGGTCAGCGGGATCAGCGCTGTCAGAAGGATTACGAACGGGATCGAACGGAAAATGTTGACCAGCTTATCTAAAATATTGAAGATCACCTTGTTTTTCAGGACACCCTTCGGAGCTGTCGCAGTGAGGATGATCCCAAAGAAAAGACCGAACACCATGGAGATCGCACCTGACACGATGACCATGTAGATCGTCTGACCGAAGCTTTCGAAAAGCTCATCCGGCTTTGACATGACATTCGGGATAATCGCATTTAAGAAATCAAGCATTCTCGATCACCTCCACTCCAACATTCTTCTCCTTCAGATATTCGATCGCGGCTTCGATATTCTCCTTCGTTCCGCTTGCGATCGCCACAGTTCCGCCGATCGGGGCGTCCTGAACGATCTCAATATCTGCAAAGATGATATTCAGATCCACGCTGAATCTTCTGGAAGCTTCGGAGATCAGTGCCTCCGACGTATTCTTCTTAATGTAATTCAGCCGCAGGATCTTTTCACCCGGCTTTAATGCGACAAGCGGTGACTTCTCCTCGACCAGCTTTTCGATCTTCTGAAGGTTGGATGTCGTGCGGATGAAGTCTCTCGTGATCCCCGCCTTCGGTGCTGCGAAGATCGAGTAGACATCGCCTTCCTCCACGACATTACCGTGTTCCATGACGGCTACACGGTCACAGATCTCTTTGACGACCGCCATCTCATGGGTGATGATCACGATGGTGATCCCAAGCTTCTCGTTTAAGTGTTTTAAGAGCTGTAAGATCGCCCCCGTCGTCTGCGGATCCAGGGCGCTCGTCGCCTCATCGCAGAGGAGAACTTTCGGATCATTCGCAAGCGCTCTCGCGATCGCAACTCTCTGTTTCTGTCCGCCGGAAAGCTGACTCGGATACGCATTCTCTTTTTCTGCGATATCGACAAGCTCTAAAAGCTCCCGCACTTTCGCCTTGATCTGTGCTTTGGAAAGTCCGCTTCCCTTTAACGGGTAAGCGACATTCTCTCCGACTGTTCTGGATCTCATCAGGTTGAAATGCTGGAAGATCATTCCGATCTTCTTTCTCGCTTCCCTCAACTCTTTTGCCGGCAGATCTGTGAGAACTTTTCCGTCAACCGTGACGGTTCCGCTCGTCGGTCGTTCCAGTAAGTTGATACATCGCACCAGTGTGGATTTTCCGGCACCAGATTCACCGGCGATACCGATCTGGTCTCCTTTATGGATCACATAGTTAAAGTGTTCCAGGATTTTTCTCTCTGTACCTGGATAAGCGAAAGACACATTTTTAAATTCGATGGTCTGGATCTCGCCGCAGGTGACAGGATGCACAGGTTCTTCTGTTTCAGGCAATGTATCTTCGATCTTAAAAATACGTTCTGCAGCGCCATAAGCTTCCAGAAGACTTGTTACCACAAAGGTAAGGCTGAAAGAAGAGGATAAAGAAGCAGTTGCAGCAAAGGAAATAGCAATGGTTCCTACCGGGTTATCAATCCCCTTTGATGCAAGATATCCGGCGCATACCAGGATCAG
>OODS01001663.1_pt1 | contig 13920 bp, 12 predicted proteins | sample 1671531 | NCBI WGS metagenome assembly OODS01 (sample SAMN06348166, study PRJEB24527) | human gut metagenome | biome: human gut; feature: ankylosing spondylitis patient; material: feces | host: Homo sapiens | place: China | collected 2015-10 | reverse complement strand
AAGTTGTCGATGGCCTTGATGAGCCCGATGCACCCCACCTGAAACAGGTCGTCCAGATTCTCCCCCCGCTGCGCGAACCGCTGCACCACGCTCAGGACAAGCCGCAGGTTGCCCTCGATCATGGCCTGCCGGGCGGCGGCATCGCCTGCCCGCGCCCGGGTGAGCAGCTGCCGCTTTTCCGCTTCGGAAAGCACCGGCAGCTGGGCCGTGTCCACCCCGCATAATTCCACTTTGTTGTACATCCCCCGAACCTCCGGTTACGTTGATACCGGAAGTATGGGGTAAGAGGGCAGGGAAGATACATGGGAATTGTTAGCAGCTACTCCCGCTCCAGCACCTCTTTCAGCTGACGGATGATCCGCTTTTCCAGCCGGGAGATGTAGCTCTGGCTGATGCCAAGGGCATCGGCGGCTTCCTTCTGGGTGTGCTCCACGCCGTCCACAAGGCCGAAGCGCAGCTCCATGATCTGCCGCTCCCGGGGGGCCAGCTGCTCCACGGAGTGCCGGAGGGTGGCGCGCTCGGCGGCCTGCTCCAATTGCAGGCCCACAAGGTTCTCGTCGCTGCCCAGTACGTCCGAGAGCAGCAGCTCGTTGCCGTCGCCGTCGGTGTTCAGGGGCTCGTCGATGCTGGCCTCCTGCCGCCGGTTGGAGCTTTTGCGCAGGTACATCAGGATCTCGTTGCCGATGCACCGGCTGGCGTAGGTGGCCAGCTTGATGTTCCGCGCGGGCGTAAAGGTGTTCACCGCCTTGATCAGCCCGATGGTGCCAATGGAGATCATGTCCTCCTGCGGCACGCCGCTGTTCTCGTACTTTTTGGCAAGGTAGACCACCAGCCGCAGGTTGTGGGTGATGAGGTCATCGCGCGCGGCGGCATCCCCCGCCATCATCCGGGTCAGCAGGGCCTTTTCCTGCTCCGGTGTCAGCGGCGGCGGCAGGCTGGGCCCGCCGTTGATGTAGTGGGCGGCGGAAGGGGCCAGCAAAAAGCAATAAAGGCGGCAAAGAAGTGAAAGCAGATGATGCAAGGGCGGTTCCTCCTTTGTGAAGCCCTCGGTCACGCTTGGCGGTGACGGAGGGGGTGAATCATTTCCCACGCTTCCACCCCCACCAGCACTTCCCACCCATCAGGCGGCGGGGGGAGGTCGGCGAAGGCGGCATAGAGGTGCTCGGCCCTGCCCTGCCCGGCGGGGGAGTCGGTGCAGCACAGGCTGGCCGGGACGGCCGGCAGGATACAGTGCCCAGCCACGGTGGTGCAGGGAACAAGGCGCACCCCCAGCGCCGGGACGGGCAGGGGAGCGGCCCCGGCAAAGTGTTGCTCCAGATAAGTACCCAGGGCGGGCGGCAAGCGGCCCTGCACGGCACCGAACCGCACCAGCACCACCGTCCGGCCCGAAAGCGGCTCCTGCACCGAAAAGCCGGTGTCGCAGAAGGCCCGGACGTCCAGCGCTGTGTCTGCCACGGTGAGCCGGGCGGGGAACACCTGCCCGCCGCCCCGGCCCAGAAAGCGGAGCACCCCCTGCACAGCCAGCACCGCCCCGCCCGCGCCCGCCAGCAGTGCCCCCGGCGAAAGGGGCAGGTAGATGCAGCCGTTGTTGGTCTGGGCCCCGGGCAGGAGCAGCGCCCCCGCCAGCAGCAGATTTTCAGCGCAGAACCACCCCACAAGCCGGGCAAAACATCTGACCCCGGGCCAGCCGTAGGCAGCGGCCACCGTGAGGGCGGCGGTTGACACTTTATATAAGAGCGCGGCAGCGTCTGGTGCTTCCGGGGCCAGCAGGGCCAACGAGGAAGCCGCCCCCGCCGCCCCGCCCAACAGCAGCCGCCCGGCCCGGCACTCCACCCCGGCCAGCAGCCCCGCCGCCAGCAGGAACAGCAGCGTGAGCGCAAAATTCGTCAGCAGCAGGACATCGAGGTAGATCACAGTCTTGATGGGCGGCACCTTCTTTCTGGTAGATATCAGTGTAGCAGAAGGTGGGGGAGAAAGAGGGCGAAGGAGAGGTTGTACAGAGGAGCGGCTGACCCGAAGCGATGCCGTAAAGTCTGTGGTCTATGGCAGGCTTCGCCTTTGTCCAACCTCTCAGTCGCGGGCTTTGCCGCGACAGCTCCCCTAGTAGGGGAGCCCTTGGCATACCGTCGCGTTTTCGGGGTCTGGCGCTTCGCTCCTGTTTGCACTGCTGGCGCAAAGTCTTTCCCTTGCGGCAGATGATGATTTTGGAGCCGAAGGCGAATCAATCGAAAAACGAATCTCCTGCCAAGGCCTCCCCTACTAGGGGAGGTGGCATCGAGCGTTAGCGATGATGACGGAGAGGTTGTATGGGAGGGGCAGCCTGATCTTTCGCTGCTGCTGCCCTTGCAGATGTGTAGGCTCCCCCCTCGGGGGAGCTGGCAAAGCCGCAAGGCTTTGACTGAGAGGGTTGAGCCCCTTTGAAAAACTTTTTTCACAAATTTCCAAAAAAGGCTTGCAAAAGGGAGCGAGAAGAGTTATAATACCTCTCGCAGTCAATTGTGCGCTGCGGAATTGCGTTTTGAAAGATGTGCCTCTTTAGCTCAGTCGGTTAGAGCACCTGACTGTTAATCAGGGTGTCGCCTGTTCGAGTCAGGCAAGAGGCGCCATTAGGCGGCGAGGGCAACTTCGCCGCTTGTTTTTTAACTGGGTGTTGTAACCAATCTGAGACTTTTTTCACAAAATCTTCAAAATTAATGATTTCTTAAAAAATGTCCTCTTGAAGATGCTGTCAGATTGTGGTATACTACACCCAAACCTTGGAACAGTTTTTAAACGTTCTGTGGTGATTGACTCAGATCAAAGGGTAGGCGCTCCCTTCTTTTGATAGCAGCGGACTTCTGCTTTGCCCTGGTTCTCCGCAGGGCAGGGCAAAGCAGAAGGCTATGCGCTGTTAAACCGGGGTGCAAAAAGAAAACCTTTTTCATTTGTCAGACCTACGGTCAAAACAACAGCAAACTGGGGCTTGTGCAAACAGACCGGGTGTGCTAGAATAAAAGCCGTAGTTTTGAAATAGACACAGTACATTGAAAAAGAGATCGTTTGCTTTTGGTTGTCGGTCTCTTGTAAAGGAAACATCGTATGCGTTATACCTATGTGCGGCAGCACGATTCCACGGACTGCGCGGCCGCTTCGCTCGCAATGGTGTGCCTCCATTACAAAAAGGAAATCACCATCACCCGCCTGCGGGATATGATGGGAACCGACATGAAAGGCACGAACCTCGTTGGCCTGCAGAAAGCAGCCAATGAGCTGGGCTTCAGCACGGCGGCTGTCCGTGTTGACCGCGAAAACTTTTTAAGCGATTTCACACTGCCCGCAATTGCGCAGGTCATTACCGACCAGGGCATGACCCACTTTGTGGTCATCTTCAAAAAGACGACCATTAAGGAGGACGATGCCCGCCGCAAGCATGTGGTGCAGGAAGAAGAACGCAAGGCTGATGCAAGCAAAAAGTACAAATGCAAGGATTATGTCGTCATCGGCGACCCTGCAAATGAACTGAAAAAAATCAGCCTGGATGAGTTCTATAAAAACTTCACCGGCGTGCTGTTGCTGCTGAACCCCACAGCGGAGTTCAAGGGCGGCACTGGCAAGCATAAGGTGGAGGGTAAAGAGGAAGCCAAGGCAGCCCGCAACAACATGTTGAAGCGGTACATGGATCTGCTGCTTCCCCAGAAAAAGCTGTTTGCTTACGCTATTCTCAGTTCAGTGATCCTGACACTGATCGGCATCGTGTCCACCGTTTTCAACAAGGCGATCATGGATGAGGTGCTGCCCTACGGGTTGAAGAACCTGCTCGTATCGCTCATTGTCGTGTTCAGCGTGGTCAACCTGACCAGCACGTTGCTTTCGACCGTGAGACAGTGGATCCTGATCTTCCTTTCCATTAAAATCGATATCCCGTTGATGCTGGGCTACTTCGAGCATGTGTACAAACTGCCGATGAAGTTCTTTGCATCCCGTAAGACCGGCGAGATCACCACCCGCTATTCCGATGCAAGCACCATCAAATCGGTGCTGACCAGCATTGCAATGAGCGTGGTCATGGACATTGTGATGGCCGTGGGTACAGGCTTTGTCCTGTTCCGGATGAACTCCTCGCTGTTCTCCATTACCCTGTTTACCACCGTTCTGAGCCTGCTGCTCGTCATCATCTTCAAGCAGCCCTACAAGCGGATTAATGAAGAGACGATGGTGCAGTCGGCGGTTCTGAACAGCCAGATGATCGAGAGCCTGCGCGGCATCGAGACCATCAAGTGCAACGCCTGCGAAGAGCGCGAGCTGGAAGCCCTTGAGCGTGAATACATCAAGAGCCTGAAGATCAGCCTGCGTTCCAGCAAGATCAGCACCGGCCAGAGCCTGATCTCCAGCGTGATCATGACCGTGTTGAACATGGTCACCACTTATGTGGGCATCACGCAGGTGCTGAATGGCCAGCTGACGCTGGGCGGCTACATGGCGTTCAGCACCCTTTCAGGCTACTTTACTTCTCCGGTGAGCGAGCTCATCAGTATGCAGATGTCCATTCAGGAGGCTTCCATCTCTATGAAGCGCCTGACGGAGATCATGGATTACGAATCCGAGCAGGACGATGACCGCGAGTACACCGAGATGGAGAGCATGGAAGGCGACATTGAGTTCAAGGATGTCACCTTCCGGTATGGCAACCGCACCCCGGCACTGGACCACATCTCCTTCACCATCCCGCAGGGGAAAAAGGTGGCGCTGGTTGGTTCCTCGGGTTCCGGTAAGTCTACCATCACCAAGCTCCTGCTCAAGTATTACGAGCCGGAGAGCGGTACTATCAGCGTGAATGGCGTTGATCTGGACGAGTACAGCAATGCATCCGTCCGCCGCTGCATTTCCTATGTCCCGCAGAACGTTGAGCTGTTCAGCAAGACGATCTTCGAGAATATCCGCATCTCCCGCCCCGAGGCTACCCTCGATCAGGTACGGGAAGCGGCCAAGAAGGCCGACGCACACGAGTTCATCCGCAGGCTGCCGCTGCAGTACAACACCTATCTGGAGGAAGCCGGCAACGGCCTGTCCGGTGGTGAAAAGCAGCGCATTGCACTGGCCCGTGCGTTCCTGAAGGATTCGAGCCTTTACATCTTTGATGAATCGACCTCCAGCCTGGACTTTGGTACAGAGAATACCATCTTTGATATGATCTATAACCAGCTGGCTGACCGTTCGATGCTGATCGTGGCACACCGCCTTTCCACCATCCGTGACTGTGACCTGATCCTGGTCATGGATCACGGCCAGATCGTGGAGCGCGGCACCCATGACGAGCTGCTGGCAAAGCAGGGCAAGTATTACGAGCTCTGGAACCTGCAGCAGGGCATCTTCCGCCGCAAGAAGGAAGAGCCTGCACCCGTTGCCCCCGCGGCTGTTGTTGAAGAAGACGACGATGGCGAGGCAATGACCTATTAAGTTGCAGCCGAGTGCGCACTCGGTTACATAAATGATCTTTGGATGGATGCGCAGCCGGAAAAAGATCGCCAAAATAAGTTTTTCATTCATTTGAAGGGAGTAATTCATTATGATGATGCCTGCAAACTACTCTGTTATCGCAGAGAACGAAATGACCTACGTCAACGGTGGCGCTAACTTCATCGACGCTATCGGCGCTGTTACCGCTCCTATCTGGGACGTGACCAACGTTAAGACCTTCTCCACCAACATTGTTACCCTGATCGGCAACAAGTTCATCGGCAAGCTGGTTGACGGCACTCTGGGTGTTCTGTTCTCCGGCAACACCACTTGGGGTGATGTCAAGGCTGCACCCAAGAAGCTGTTCTCCACCGGCAATGGCATTGGCGATGATATCGCTAACTTCCTGGGCCTGACCGCTGCTGCTTACAACCTGGGCCGCGTTGATGTTGCTAACAAGGCTTCTTCTGCTTCCATCGGTATGACCCAGGGCGACGGCAAGACTCACGTTGTCATCGACGGTATCAAGTTCTAATCAGATCTAATCTGAAATTATGAAGCGTTGAGGAAACTGCACCGCCCTACTTGTTAGCGCGGGGCAGACAACAATGCCTCGTTATGGTGTGCCAGGAGGCGTGTGCCTCCTGGCACACCTTATTTTTATGTTGCTTATCGCGTTGCGGTAGGCAATTGTAAGGAAATGAATAAAGATGGAGATGCCCTTTATGCCAAGGGCTCCCCTACTAGGGGAGCTGTCGAGCGAAGCGAGACTGAGAGGTTGTACAGAGCAACCGCTGCCCGGAAGCGATGCTATAAAGTCTGCGGCCTGAGGCAAGCAACTCCTTCGTCCAACCTCTCCGTCAAAACCTGACGGTTTTGCCACCTCCCCTAGTAGGGGAGGCCTTGGCAGAACGGTGCAGTTTGAATTCACCCCTTTACATGGAGGTGCCGCGATGCCTGTGACGAACCTGCCTTATGATGCAAGATTGAATGACAGAGCGGTTGATCTGCGCCGGGAAATGACACCGCAGGAAAAGAAGCTGTGGTATGCTTATCTGAGAAAGTACCCTGTAAAAATTTACAAGCAAAGGGTCATTGAACACTTTATTGTGGATTTTTATTGCCCTTTGGCAAGATTGGTTATTGAACTTGACGGCTCACAGCATTATACTGAACAGGGGAAGGAGTACGATGAACAGCGTACCGCGATCCTGGAACAGTATGGTGTGCAGGTTCTTCGGTTTACGAACCTTGATGTGGACAGGCATCTTGATGCGGTGTGCGCACAGATCGATATTACAATTCAACATAGAATTGCGGATATCCGGTACTGACCATGGATATGGGTGTTTACCTTTTTGCCAAGGGCTCCCCTACTAGGGGAGCTGTCGAGCGAAGCGAGACTGAGAGGTTGTACAGAGGAGCAGCTGCCCGGAAGCGATGCCGTGAAGTCTGCGGCCTGAGGTGGGCATCTCCTTCGTCCAACCTCTCCGTCAAAACCTGAAGGTTTTGCCACCGCCCCTAGTAGGGGCGGCCTTGGCAAAGAGGACGAGCTTTGCGCCATGCCAAAGGCCCCCCTACTAGTGGGGGCTGTCGCCGCAGGCGACTGGGGGGTTGAGCCGTTCCCCCATTCCTTCCCTTACAATTGCTTATTGCAAACAAAAAAGAAACAGGTGGACATTATTATGAGAGAGATCCAAGTTGCAGAAAACAAGACCCTGAAGCTGACCAACGTTCTGGCACGCAAGATCGATGCCAGCGAGCTGGGCAACCTGGGCGTGATCCTGACCCAGATGCAGAACTTTATCAAGAGCCACAGCGCCATGCCGGTTGGCCCTGTGATCCAGTGCGTCAAGTTTACCTCCGGCCCCAACCCGGAGCCGCAGATCTATTTTATGATGCAGGTCAACCAGCTCATCCCCCGCCTGGAGCCGGGCTACGAGCAGGACGCTGTGCTGCGGGTGAAGGGCTGCCTGTACGCCCACTTCACCGGCCCCATGGACCACAGCAGCCTTGCCAGCCAGAAACTGAACATCTATGCCTACGAGCACGAGATCGAGCTGACCGGCACCACCTACAGCATCTACGTCAATCAGGACAGCGAAAACGGTGTCATGGACGTTTTTATGGAGACGAAGTAATATGACCACTCGCATTCAGAATCTTTCCGACCTGCAGGACCGCCGCATTATGATGGAGAAGAAGCTGCCGGCCTTTGGCTACGCGCTCATTCTTCTGGTGGCTTTCCTCATGGTGTTTCTGGTGATCTGGAGCACCCAGAACAAGCGCACCTACGTCAGCCAGTCCACTGGCTCAGTGCAGGCGGCCAACAAGACCTATATCATGTCCAGCTACTCCGGCTCCATCACTGAGCTGAACATCTCGGAGGGCAGCTATGTCACCGAGGGCGACCTCATTGCCCACATCAAGAGCACCGATCTGGACATCCAGCAGGACAGCTACCAGAAGCAGCTGGACATCTACAAAAAGCAGAAGAGCCAGTACGAAAAGCTGCTCAAGTCCATTCAGGACGACAAGAACTACTTCAGCGAGACCGACATCGACGATCAGCCCTATTACTACCAGTACGAGAGCTACAAGAGCCAGGTCAGCCAGAAGGCGTTTGACGCTTCGCCCTATCAGGCCGCCGGTTACACCGACGAGCAGATCAAGACCATGATGGAGCAGAACCAGAGCGAGGTGGAGAGCCTGTACTACTCCACCCTGCAGTCCATTTCTGCCAACCTGACAAGCGTGCAGGCCAACATTGACAACATTGAGGCCCAGCTGGATGCCCTGAACACCGGCGCGAACGATTACTACATCTACGCCCCCACTTCCGGTGTCATCCACATGGACACCCCCTACAAGGTGGGCATGGTGCTCAGCGCAGGCTCCGCTCTGGCCACCGTTGCCAGCGAGAACAGTGACCTTGAGATCGTGGCGGCTGTCACCGTCAATGACCGGCCGCTGATCAACGTGGGCGACCCCTGCAAGATCGCCATCACCGGCCTGTCGGAGTATTCCTACGGCACCCTGACCGGCACTGTTACCTCCATCGACAGTGACGTGACCTCCAGCACCAACGGGTCCTACTACAAGATGACCATCAAGCCGGATAACACCTATGTCGTGAGCACCAGCGGCGACAAGGTGGATCTTTCCAACGGCATGAGCGTCACCGCCCGTGTGGAGTACGATGAACTGACTTACTTTGACTATGTGATGGAGGCCCTGGGCGTGCTGTTCCGCTAAGCGCCCGCCGATTCCACGCCCAAGAGGTACGAAAGAATGAAACTGAACCCGAAACAGCTGGCCGCCAGCGCGGCTCTGCTGGGTGTGCTGGCCTGTGCCGCCGCCCTGCCTGCGTCGGCTGCCGGCCCTGTTACCACGCCGCTGGCCCTCACGCTGCCCAAGGTGAGCTTTCCCTGGGATAAAGTTACCGCCGAGAGCATCGAGACCGGCAGCTACGATGCCGCCCCGCTGGCGGGCACGGCCCAGCAGCTCTCCCCGGTGACCACCCCCGCCAATGCCGCCAGCAAGAACGGCGTGACCTATGTCTCTGATAACCCCAATGTTGTCTCGGTGGACAGTGAGGGCGTGGCGCAGGCTGTGGGCCTGGGCACGGCCAACATCACTGCCACCTGCGGCGGGGTGAGCTGCACCTATACCATCACCCCCCAGCCGGATGCCAGCATGATCGCCACCGAAATGGACATCACCCTTGCATCCAGCACCATTGCCGTGGGCGAGACCACCAGCCTTTCGCTGGCAGTGCTGCCCACCTCGGCGGCCAACTACATCAACGTCAGCCTGAGCTCTTCCAATGAGAAGGTGGCTACCGTCAATAACTTTGGCAAGGTGACCGGCGTTGCCCCCGGCAAGGCCACCATCACCGCCACGGACGGCAATGTGAGCTGCACGGCCACCGTTACGGTGGTTGCGGCCAACACCAGCACCGTCTCCAGCCAGTCCATCTCCCTGAACACCAACTATGTGGTGCTCAAGCCGGGCTCATCCAAGACCATCACCGGCAAGGTGTCGCCGGCCTCTGCCAGCCAGAGCCTGACCTTCAAGAGCCAGGACAAGAGTATTGCCACCGTCAGCGGTTCCGGTGTCATCACCGGCGTTGCCACGGGTGCCACCTCCGTGGTGGTCTCCAACGGCACCGCCTCCACCTCGGTCACGGTCATCGTCAACCGCACCGCCTCCACCTCCGGCAGCAGCAGCGATACCAGCGGTGAGGGCACCGAGGACAACGTCACCACCGATGCCACCGTGGCCGCCATCCAGAACGCCGCAGGGGAGGAAGTGTCCCTCTATCAGAGCGACGTGCCTGCCATCACCGGCGAGATCCTGAGTGCCCTGCGCACCACGGGCCGCAGCCTGATCGTGCTGGGCGAGGATTATACCCTGCGGATCGATGGCACCGGCATCAAGAGCACCCAGGGCGGGTTCAGCACCGCCCTGACCTTTGCCCCCGATGAAAACGGCCTGAGCTTCCAGCTGGGCGAAAACGGTGCGCTGCCCTGCGTGGTGCAGATCACCCTGACCGGTGAGAATGCCGCTTACAGCCGCCTGTATCTGCACAACACTGCCAGCGAAAAGTGGCAGTTCCTGAACAGCTACAAGGATGGCACCATCACCGCCGATACGGCTGGCAGCTACCTGCTGACCAACCAGAATCTGCGCTTCACCAATATCAATTGGACCTTCTTCATCGCCGCCGGTGCGCTGACCGTGGTCTGCCTGATCGTGTATATCGCCGTCAAGAAACGGTATTGGTTCTGGTAAGTATAACTGTACGTAATAAAACCTCCCGCTCATTCGAGTGGGAGGTTTTTGTGTTTATCGGAAGTTCTTGACAATTAAAATACAATATGATATGATTTTGATATCAGAAAGAAACTTCCGAACCCTGTAAAGGAGGGACATTTTATGGAAGAGAAGATCTTACAGACCAAGAAGAACGGCATGACCATGCTTCTGCTGACCCTGCTGGGCTATGTAGCATCCATTGCTCTGTTCATTTGCAGCATCACCCTGCTGGATGCAGACCGGATGCTTCTGGGCGTACCGCTGCTGATTTTGTCCATTGCGTATTGGATCACAGGTATTTTCCTGTTCTGCGGCCTTAAAGTATTAAAGCCGCAGGAGGCGCTGGTGCTCACCCTGTTTGGTGACTACATCGGCACCCTGAAGGGGGAGGGCTTCTACTGGGTAAACCCCTTCTGCACCGCCGTCAACCCCGCCGCCGGTACCCGCCTGAGCCAGAGCGGAGATGTGAACAGTAAGGAAAATGGCGTGGCTGCACTGTTTGGTAATAACGGCCAGAATGCTCAGATGAGCGTCGAGTCCATGAGCAAAAAGATCTCGCTCAAGATGATGACCCTGAACAACTCCCGCCAGAAGATCAACGATTGTCTGGGCAACCCGGTGGAGATCGGTATTGCAGTCATCTGGCGCGTGACCGATACCGCCAAGGCTGTGTTCAACGTGGACAACTATAAGGAATACCTCTCCCTGCAGTGCGACAGCGCCCTGCGCAACGTGGTGCGGGTGTACCCCTATGATGTTTCTCCTAATGTGGACACCACCGGCGATGGCGTAGCCGACGAGGGCAGCCTGCGCGGCTCCTCGGAGGTGGTGGCTGCCCGCATCCGGGACGAAATCCAGAAGAACGTGGCCGAGGCCGGTATCGAAGTGGTGGAAGCCCGCATCACTTATCTGGCCTACGCCCCCGAGATCGCGGCGGTCATGCTGCAGCGTCAGCAGGCAAGCGCCATCATTGATGCCCGTAAGATGATCGTGGACGGTGCCGTGGGTATGGTGGAGATGGCGCTGGATCGCCTGAGTGAGAACAAAGTGGTGGAACTGGACGATGAGCGGAAAGCGGCAATGGTCTCCAACCTGCTGGTGGTGCTCTGCGGCAACCGTGACGCGCAGCCCATTGTGAACAGCGGCAGCCTGTACTGATGGCAGAGCCGAAAAAGCAGATTCCCCTGCGCCTGAATGCGAAGCTCTACGATGCCCTTGCCGCATGGGCTGAGGATGACTTCCGCTCGGTGAACGGGCAGATCGAGTATCTGCTCACCGAGTGTGTGCGTCAGCGCAAAAAGAACGGCAAGTACGTCTCTGACCAGATCGACGTGCCGCCCGAACTGGACATCAAGTAAAAGAACGACCCTCTCAGTCAAAGCCTGTTGGCTTTGCCAGCTCCCCCGAAGGGGGAGCCTATCGCTGGCCTGGGATAAAGGCAGCATAGCCTCGCCCTTCGGGAGAGGTGGCATTGCGCAGCAATGACGGAGAGGGTCGTTCCTTATTTAATTGGTATGCTCGCTCCACCCGCTGGAGGTGATCACTTCGCCATCGGTGGTGCACCAGAGGGCTTCCACGCCGTCCAGCGATTCCACGAGCTGCTTGCCCTCTTCCAGAGGCAGGCAGAACAGGCCGGTGGTCAGGCAGTCGGCCACACCGGAGTCCGGAGCCAGCACGCTCACGCCGTCAAAGTAGGCGGCGGGCCAGAGGGTGGCCGGGTCGATGAGGTGGTGGTAGCGCACACCGTCCACAACGTAGTAGCGCTGGTAGTCGCCGCTGGTCACAAGGGAAAGGTCACTCATCTTGACGGCGGCCACGGTGGAGCTGCCGGTGGTGTAGACCTCGGAGGAGTTCCACGGGTTTTCCACGCCGCCTACCCACTGGGAGCCGTCCGGCTTGGTGCCGATGGCCCGCAGGTTGCCGCCCACGCTGATGAGGGCACTGGTCAGGCCCCGGGCTTCGGCGGCCTGTGCGGCCTGCTCCACGGCGTAGCCCTTGCCCACGCTGCCCACGTCCAGCGACATGGCAGGGTCGGCCAGATAGACCGTTTTGGCATCTTCATCAATGATGAGGTTGGCGATATCGCAGTGCTGTGCGGCGGCATCCAGCTCTTCCTGCGTGGGCAGCTGGTTGTTGCTGTCGTTGTCATCGGCCAGTGCGGCCTCGCGGTAGTTGTGCCAGATGTTCAGCACACTGCCCAGCGCAATGTTCAGCTTGCCGCCGGTGGTGTCGTACATGGTCTGGGCCAGCTCCAGCATCCCGAGGATCTTGTCATCCACTGTCACCGGGGCAGTGCCCGCGTTGTCGTTGATGGTCTTGATGTTGGTCACGCCATCGTAATCATTATAAATGTCGTAGAGCTGGTTGTACTCCACAAGGTCGGCGTGGAGCGCGTTCATCTGGGCGGTGAACTCTTCCTCGCTGTCGCAGTAGGCGATGACCTGCGTCACGGTGTCGAACACATCATAGAACACGGTGGAGTAGCGCTGCGGGCCATCGGCGGCGCTGGAGGCGGTGGAGCCGGAGGTGCTGCCGCAGCCAGCCAGCAGGCTCAGGCTGAGCGCAGCCGCCAGCAGGGCGGAAAAAATACGCTTGGTCATCATGCTTTGGCGGTCTCCTTTGCGGCGGTAAAGGCGGTGTGCTCTTCCTGCAGATGTGCCAGCAGGTCACCGAACACCCAGCTCTTGCTGGTGGGGGTCACAACGGCCTTGAGGGGGATGTTTACCTGTGCCTGCTTCATCAGGTCCAGCAGGGTGTCCACATCCTTATCCTTGAAGTTGGCCAGCACCAGCGCCGGGGGATAAGCACCCGGCTCCAGCACCAGAGTGCGGGTGGTCTTGACCTCCACCTCGCCCAGCAGCTGGGCCACGGTCCTGCCTGCATCGGCAGGGGAGACCAGCTGCAGCTTCATCCCGAAAGCGGGGGCCATCCCCTCCAGAATGCCCCGGTCGGCGGCAGAAAGGTTCCAGCCCAGCGCCAGCGGGATGCCGGCATTCTGGTTGCGTGCAATATGAGCTTTCATAGAAATACCTCGTTTCAAGGGTGAATTCAAAATACACCATAGTATACCATATTTGATGACAAAAGAAAACAACCCCCTCAGTCACGCTGCCGCATGCCGAGAGGGTCGTTCCATTCTCAGTTCATCTTCTTGCCAAAGAACTCGACTTCTTTGGTGATAAAGCCCATCAGTTCATCGAACTGGTCGGGGGTCAGGCTCTGGGCACCATCGCACTTGGCCTTGGCGGGGTTGTTGTGCACCTCGATCATCAGGCCGTCGGCACCGGCGGCCACAGCGGCCTTGGCCAGCTGAGGCACCATCCAGGCATGGCCGCAGGCGTGGCTGGGGTCCACCACCACGGGCAGGTGGGTCATTTTGTGGAGCATGACCACACCGGCCAGGTCCAGGGTGTTGCGCATACTGGTCTCAAAGGTGCGGATGCCGCGCTCACAGAGGATAACGTTTTCGTTGCCCTCTGCCATGATGTACTCGGCGCTCATCACAAATTCTTCCAGCGTGTTGGCAAGGCCGCGTTTGAGCAGCACGGGCTTTTTCTGGCGGCCCACGGCCTTGAGCAGCTCAAAGTTCTGCATATTGCGGGCACCCACCTGGATGAGGTCTACATTCTCGAACAGGGGCAGGTGCTCGGTGTTCATGATCTCGGT
>OODS01001661.1_pt1 | contig 13927 bp, 14 predicted proteins | sample 1671531 | NCBI WGS metagenome assembly OODS01 (sample SAMN06348166, study PRJEB24527) | human gut metagenome | biome: human gut; feature: ankylosing spondylitis patient; material: feces | host: Homo sapiens | place: China | collected 2015-10 | reverse complement strand
GCTGGACGCGGAGAAGCTCTTTCTGCATCTGTTCCCTTGTAAAATAGTCAAGCGCGGCAAACGGCTCATCCATCATGATAAAGGTCGGCTCATACGCCAGCGCCCGCGCGATCGCCGCCCGCTGCTGCATTCCGCCGGAGAGCTGTGCCGGATATGCTTTTTCAAATCCAGATAATCCGACCGTGCGTATAACCGCCTCTATTTTCCCCGGATCTGTCTCCTTTTTTGAAAGCCCGAACACCACATTTTCCCAGACGGTCAACCACGGCATGAGGCGCGGTTCCTGAAAGACAAATGCCGTCTTGTGGGCGCTCTCCCAGCGGATCTCTCCGCTGTCCGCCGTCTCCAGTCCTCCGGTCAGCCGCAGAAGCGTCGTTTTCCCGCATCCGCTCTGCCCCAGAATCACGGTGATTCTCCCCGCCGGAAGCGACAGGTTGATCCCGTTTAAAACGGGAATCTCCCGGTTATCCACCCGGTATGTTTTATGAATATCAATCAGTTCAATTCCAGCCATTTTCCCCGGATCCTTTCAGCACAAATCCTATCATCCATCCAAACAGGCGGTCCGTCACATATCCGACTGCCCCGATCGCCAGAATCCCCACGATCACCTTGTCGGTCCGCGACATCTGCTGTGCAAATAAAATCATATGTCCAAGCCCGGTGGACGCCGCCACCATCTCCGCACCGATAATGGCGCGCCAGCTATATCCAAGCCCGATCCGCATTCCGACCAGAATATCTGCCATCGCATAGGGCAGAATGATGCGGAAAAATTTGCGGCGCTTCGAGTAGCCGAACATATCGCCCACTTCCAGAAGTTTCGAATCGCACCCGGTAAATCCCTTCACGATATTTAAGTACATCGGGAAAAATGACGCCAGCACAATAATCACCGTCTTCGTCGTCTCTCCGATTCCGCACCAGAGAATCAGCAACGGAATCATGCTGAGCGGCGGGACATTGCGGAAAAACTGCACAATATACTCATAGTAAACGCTGCTGCCCGGAAACAGCGCCCGGAACATTCCCAGCACAAAGGCAAACAGGAACGCAATCGCAAATCCCTTCATGACACGCAGGAAACTGATTGAAATATCCCCCCACAGTTCCCCGGTTTTCACCATTTTTAAAAAGCTCGTCCACACCCGCGCCGGGGACGGCAGCACATACGCACTGACCATCTCCATGCGGCAGACCAAACACCAGATCAGAAATACCGCTCCGATTCCCAGCGCCGGACCGAAGTATTTCTGCCAATTATCCTTGAATTTCTTCGTTTCTTTCATTCTTCCCATTCTTTTGCCGCAATTCATGCATTTTCCGCTTCCTCAAGCGTTTTCCATGAACCGCAGATTTCTCTCACTCTGTCTGCACGCCATCCCCGTGATGGCATCCATCCTTACAATACAAAAGTTCCAGCAGATCCGCCTGCTTCCAGCTTCCGCTCTCCACATATGCCCGGATTTTCTCCGGACTGCTGACACTCTCTACCTTCGCCGCCTGCCCATCTTTCCGGCAGATTCCCGCAAAATACCCCGGCGGAATCGGGCTGTCTTCGATCGCCCGGACGCGCACCTCACCGCCTGCCAGACGATTCCATGCGATAAACCGCGTATTCTCAAGTCCCAGCGAATTTCCAAGCACCGCAAGACTCTGGCATGGCGTCGTGATGATCTTCTCCCCATCCGCCAGATCCGGACGCGTGCTTAATTCCCGCGCACAGTGAAGTAAAATCGGCTCGATCGGGGCAACTTTCAGGTTTTCAATTCCAGATTCGTTTTCCGGCTCCTTCTGTATCTCTTCAAGCAGCCGAACCGCCTCCGGACAGCGCGCATCCGCAAGCGTCACGCCCGCCCGCAGACTAGCTTCATATCTTTCCCGGACGATCCGTCCCCAATCGCCCCGGCACTCGACCCGCGTCAGACCATGCCGTTCTAAAAAACGCTTCAGCGAATCTTCCTCACACATCCCGGCAGAAACCGGATTTATCCACAAATACCGCATTGTTTCTCCACTCTATCCAATCAGGCTGCCTAGCTTTCACACCTATGCACCTAATTTACTGCGTTTTCACGTTTCCTGCAAGTTAGTTCTTTCTAACTAGCTTATCATAGCAAAAAATCGATATATTGTCCAGTTTTGATTGTAAACTTTTACAATTTTATAAGTTGACACTAGCCGGTAAAAATGATAAAATCGGTTTTAATAGTTCCTATTTTCCTACGTATTTAATAGGTTTTATTCCGAACAGATTCCTGTTTTTATTGAATCCTATAAAAAAAGCAGGCGGACAGGGCATCAAGGATACAATTCAGGCGATCGAAAATGCCGGATATACCTATGAGATCGAGTCGGATGACCGTGAAGAATAATGGGACGCATTTTTCTATAAAAAAGGTTTTAACCAATTCTCGCACTTTCCGTGAAAATCGGCTAAAACCATTTTTCATTACAGCATATTAATAAACCCGGTCGATACCAGGAAAAGAACCAGCATGACAGCCGGCACAATATACCGGATTAAGAAGCTGTACATACCTGCTCTTGAAAAATGTTCCCCATTTTTCTCGACTTCTTCCACGATCCACTTCGGTCCGACCACCCATCCGATCAGGATGCTGGTTAAGAAGGAAATGATCGGCATAAGGAAGCTGTTGCTGATATAATCCATCACATCAAGCAGCTGTCCGGTGGAACCGTTCGGCAGCTTCAACTCAAAATACAGAACATTGTAGCCCAGACAAATGAGAACTGCCGTGATCAGGGAATAGATTCCGACCATCACACACATCTGTTTTCTCGTCTTTCCAAACACTTCCATGCAGTTGGCAACCAGCGTTTCCATGACAGAAACGCAGGATGTCAGCGCCGCAAAGCCAAGCATCAGGAAAAATGCAAGTCCCACGATATGACCGGCGCCGCCCATCGCCTGAAATACCTTTGGAAGCGAAATAAAGGTCAGACTCGGACCGGACGCCATGCCATCGCGTCCTAAAAATACAAAGACCGCCGGAATAATCATCATACCGGACAGAAGCGCCACACCTGTATCAAAAAATTCAATCTGATTGGTCGCCTTGTTCAAATCGATCTCATCTTTGACATAAGAACCATATGTTACCATAATTCCCATCGACACACTCAGTGAGAAAAAGAGCTGGCTCATCGCATCCAGCAGTACTTCCAGAAATCCTCTTACCGTCAGTCCCGTAAAATCCGGGCGCACGTAGACGAGGAATCCCTGTATTCCCGTCCGGACCGTCCCATCCGCGTCCGTGTAGGAAAGCGTCAATGAAAAAATCGCGATTCCGATGACTAACAGGATCAGTCCCGGCATGATAAAACAGGAAAATTTCTCAATTCCCTTCTCTACACCTCTGTATACAACCCAGATTGTGAGCGCCAGAAAGATTCCCGTGAAAATCAGCGGCGCATTCTTTTCCGTGATAAACGATGTAAAATATCTGTCCTCCGCCACATCCCTGCCGGATGTCGTCAAATACTCAAAGAAATATTTCGTGATCCATCCGCCGATGACCGAATAATACGTCATAATTAACATCGGAACCAGAAACGTCAGGTATCCGACAAACTTCCACTTCGGATGCAGCGTTCCAAACGCCTGCAGCGCATTCTCCTTCGTTCTTCTGCCGATCGCCACATCCGTCGTCAGAAGTACAAATCCAAATGTCGCCACCAGCACCAGATACACCAGCAGGAACAGTCCGCCTCCGTCTTTCGCACATAAATACGGAAAACGCCAGATATTTCCTACACCGACGGCACTTCCGGCTGCTGCCAGCACAAACCCCAGCGAACCGCTGAAGCTGTTTTTCTTTTTTGCCATTTACTTATAACCCCCGTGATTGTAACTTTTATGTCCGTCTCCCGAGGACATAGACAGCTTCTATTCTACCTGTTTTTATTAGAATTACAAGTATCTGCCGGCAATTTTCTCCTCAAATTTCTCCCCCTCCCGCTTTTCTTCCCAGCCGCCCCATCGTTACTGTTCACGCATCATGCCCAGTAACGGAATTTGCCGTGGCTTCGCATTTAATTTATTTTCCCCCCTTCATCTCTACTTGCCTGCCTTATCATCTTCTGCTAAAATTAAAAAGACAAAAACAGGAATTTTCCCATGGAATGAGGCATATACACAATGAACAGCAATCAAACATTCCTGCGTCTTTGCCGGGTTTTAGAAATATACGAAGCCGATTTTGGCTGTGAAGAACGCCCGGACGGACAGGAAACGATGGTCTGTGTCCGTCTGCTGGACACAACTGAAAATGCAAACCTCTCAGAGCATCCAGAATACACGATACGCACCGCGGATCAGGCACTCTATGATGCCGGAATCAATGAGGGCGATCGCGTCTGGTTTGACCCGGAATCCGGGCAGATTGAGAAAGCGGCTGAATCACACTAAAATATAAAGAGTTACAAAGGAATATCAAAATGGAACCATTTTACTATAATCACATGAACAAGAACCAGCAAGCCGCCTACCGCGCCATGCAGCAGGGACTTACCAATCTCTCCGACGAATTTCAGATTCCGCGCCTGGAGGGAAAGGATTTAAGCAATGTATTTTTTGAACTGCGGCTCGATCACCCGGAGATTTTCTGGGCTGTGGGATTTAAATACCGTTATTACAAGGACTCGCCAAATCTGATACTGATCCCTGAATATATCTTCGACAAAAATAAAATCCGGGAGCATCAGAAAGCCCTGGGAGCCCGCGTAGACAAGCTTGTGCGCACCGCCATGAAGTTTTCCGAGTGGGATAAGGAAAAATATGTCCATGACTTCATCTGCGAAAATATCCGCTACGACAAGCTGAAAAAGCCATATTCCCACGAGATCATCGGGCCTCTGGGCCATGGTGTCGGTGTCTGCGAGGGAATCGCCAAATCCGTAAAGGTCCTCTGTGATGCCCTTGGTGTATGGTGTATTATCGCCATCTGCGGGAACAATCCGGAAAAAGGGATCAAATACCGTCATACCTGGAACATCGTCCGGATCAACGGACAGTACTATCATCTGGATGCCACTTTTGATAATACTCTGGGCAAAAACGAAGACGGCTCAACCAGTATCCGTTACGATTATTTTAATCTGGATGACAAAAACATCTTCCGTGACCATGAACCACTGATCGCTCCGGCACCTCCCTGCCCGGATGGAAACCACTTTTATTACCGCGAGAAAAAGCTGTCCTTCACCAAATTGGAAGACGTATACAAACGTGCCCTCCAGGCCGTAAAAAAAGGCCGCGAATTCACCTTCCACTGGCGAGGCGGATATCTCACCCGCGAAGTCCTCGCAGACCTTGTAGATCAGATCCAGGCCGCAGGAAAGACACGGGACAAAAAAGCCATCATCACACTCAACTGGCCTCAGGCTGTACTGCGATTTCATTTTGCGGAACAGCAGGCGGAAGGGAAGGTGTTTATTGAGGAAGTGAATGAAGGGGAGAAACTGTAACGTCATTCATAAAATTTCCACATCAAAATGCCACAGATGCATCAGTAATGATCTGTGGCATTTTATTATGAGCATTATTCTGAAAATACAAAAGACCTTCTATAAAATCAAATTTACAGAAAGTCCCTCAGTTATAGCGATGCGCTAATTTCCCGGAGCGCTATAATGCACCGAGTACGGATAAATCCGAACCCTCAACTTCCGCCAGTGTGATAGTCTTAGAACCGTCCTTATAGTTGAAAGTAAGGATTATCTTGTCCTCATAAAGATACACCGCATTTACAAAACTGTTTTCCGTTTCTGCAAGCTGCTTTTTTCAAAAGGGGCAGGTCGGTGCTTTCTTTTTTCTGCAGTTCCATCAGCGTATCAATCAGGCGTTCCATGACTTCATCATTCATAATTGCTTTCATGGTATAGTTGACAACCAAATCTTCAATCCAGTCTTTCTTGACTGCTTTCTTGTCGCATAGCTTCTTTTTCTTGGTATTCACACAGCGATAATAACGGTGTACTTTCATCGTAAGTCTTGTGCCGCTTTCTCCCACCATAAAGGAGCCGCATTTCCCACAGTACAGCTTCGTTGTCAAAAGGTAATCGTCCTCGGCTTTGTGACGGGCGGGAACTTTTTTGTCCTTCGCCAGCCGTTCCTGCACCCGTTCAAATAAATCTTTCGGGACAATCGCCGGAATACCGTCCTCCTTGACTACATCACGATAGCTGTATTCGCCCATATAGCGGCGGTTCTTCAACAGGGGGTTCATAATATTCAGTGTGATTTTCCCGCCACGAATGGAACGCATCCCCTGGCTGTTCAACAGATTGACAAGCTCCTGCATAGTTGCTCCCTCGCTGTATCTCGTAAACATTTCCAATACCACCGGGGCGGTTTTAGGGTCGATTTGATAATACTGCTGTTCGTCAATGTAATACCCATTGGGACAGTGCCACCGTTGTATTTGCATTTCAGCGCATTGTCGGTCAAGCCCCGGATAACTTTCTTGGAGAGTTCGGCAGAGTAATATTCCGCATATCCCTCAAGCATGGCTTCCAGTATAATTCTCTCGCTTCCCTCAGAGATATTTTCTCTTGCGGAAATAACCTTGACACCATTCTTCTTCAAAATATTTTTATATCGTGCGCTGTCATAGCGGTTCCGGGCAAAACGGTCTAACTTCCATACCAGCACTACATCAAATAAGCCCTTTGTGCTGTCCTTAATCATGTGCTGAAATTCGGGACGGTTATCTGTTTTCGCTGATAAAGCCCGGCCAATATAAGTGCCTAAAATCATAATGTCGTTGTGTTTCTACATACTCCTTACATTCCCGCAACTGTCCCTCAATACTTTCTTCCCGTTGGTTATCAGAAGAATAACGGGCGTAAATCACACCTTTCATTTTCTTTCCACCTCCATCATTTCAAGAAGCATCTGTTTTAATTTTCCATTCGGCGGAGATTGCGGATCAAAACACATTTCAATAAACTGTTTCATTTCCTCACTTCCCGGCGCAATCTTCGGACGGTGTTCATATAGCTTGCCTTGCGGATTGTCTGTTCGGGCAAGCAGATAATCCAACGATATATCAAAATAATCTGCATACTTCACAAGCGTTTCCAAAGAGGGAGCAGACTGCCCCTGCTCATAACGGTTGATACTGGACTGCTTCACTCCCAAAAGTTCCGCCATCTTTACCTGCGACAGCTTCACGCTTTCCCGCAATCTCCGCAGGCGTTCTCCTAATTCTTTCATGGGCTGTAACTTCCTTGTTTCCTCTATGCTTAGTATATCACTTTTACGGTTTTCTTTTAACACACATTAAGCATATTTTTAAGAAATATACTCGTAAAACGGATAGGAAAAGCAAGGAAGGCTACAACATAATAAGCGGTCAATCCGGCTGCGGTCTTACAGCAAATGGCAACCGCTTATTTTGCATTTTGGAAGAAGTGTCGCTACACACTCCGACAAAATAGGGTTTCCAAAGGGTACCCCTTTGGCACACTACACTTTGCTTGCAAAGTGTAGTGTGTTATACCTGCTGTCACGGCTGCCGGGTAAAATGAGGGTTTCGCCGGAAGGAAACGCTCGCTTTGCCCGGCAGGAAAACGGGCAGGTTTTTGCAGATGGGGATGGGCAAAAAGCTGGACGGTTTCAAGAGTGGCAGTGGGTATATTGGCTATTACTGGAATAATCTGTTTATCTCTTGATCAATATGCTGCTCATAAGCATCAAATTGACCTTTATCATACGGCGTTTTACTATCATAACAGTCTATCAGTTTAAACGGAACTCCATAATCACTTACTTTACGTGCATTGGGAGAAAGGGCATTGTATTCAAGTTTTTGAAGAAGTAACCCCAATCCAGCCACATCTTCCATAGCGATATTCTCTGACTTTGAAATTTGATATCGGAAGAATACATCAAAAAGGCCGAGATATTTTACTAAATGATACTTAAAGACATTGTAAACGAAGTCAGCTACTTGCCGCATTGCTTCATCCTTTGTTTTTGGATTATCTTTCCGTCCAACATAATATTGTACCATTGAAAGAAAACCACCTGAAAGATATGAACTCAATAGAATTGTTATCAATGAGTACTGATTCTGTCCCACTCGCATTGCAATAAGTTGTTTAAGTTTTTCTTCGCGTACAACGGGCAAGATAATATCCATAATGGCTTGAAATCCGGGCCAATATAGTCGGTGTGCATTGCTGCCTGCCAATGTTATTGAAACACGTTTAATATCTTCAATAGTCCACCATGGCACACTTGAAATATAACCGTATAGTGTTAATTTGTCTTTTGGTCCAACAACCCGGAAACAATCAAATACATCTGATGGGATTTCAGATGCAATAATCTGAGCTTGGATATCTTCTTTATCTTGGCGTTCAACTTCAGATAAATATTTATCTTTTGTTATCTGGTAATCAACATCCGTTTTCGGGAAAGTTACATCATAGTTTTTATGTTCCAGTATTTCAGGTTGTCCATTCACAATTTCCTCAAAATTATTATTTAAATCTATAACTCTTCCAGAATAGTGTTGGTAAAACCTACCCGCACGACCAGCTATATTTTTAGCATCAAATTGCCGTAGAGGTTTTATGCCCTTTTTGTTTGATGTAATAATTATGTTTTTTGCTGAAGTGTTTACGCCTTCAGTGATAGTCGTAGTCGAAAAGAGGCATAGTAATGTCCCCTCATTAAACAAATTTATAATTTCTTTTTGTATGTATTTGGGGATAAGGCTGTGATGGATACCTATCCGGCCTTTCAATGCTTTTAATACAATCCAATCATTGCCAAATGTGTGTTCCAAATGATTTAAAAATATTTCATAAGTAGAACTTTCTATCACTGAACAAGTTTCTTGAAAAGAAGAAATTAGCATTTGATCCCTTAATAAAGTTCTGGCATACATTTCTGTATCGGCTCTTCTGCCACAATAAATAATCGTATTTTCTTTAGGCGTACTTAACGATTTAATTATATTGGCAATTTTCTGCCCTTTACTTATAGAACCAATTTCTACGGGGATTTCATCTATATGATATTGACGTTTACCTTTTACTGTTGTGTATTCCTTTGAAACAATTTCAAATTGATTGTAACGCAAAAAAGAAAACCCATTATCTTCCGCAAAATTATTAAACGATTTATGTTGCTGTGTACTGGGTCGGGGAAGTGCCATATATGGACCAGCTAATAGCATATCGCTTGTCAAATTACAAATAAATTCCAATGCTAAACGGTACGCGGTATCACGTTCGTTTTCGCCAGATGTTTCCGGATCAATGATAAAACTGTTATCAATTTTGTAAACCTCATCAATAAAGGCAAAATCAAAGTGAAGGTGTTGATGCGAATCCATAAACGACAAGAACCGTTCGGGTGTAAAAATAAAGATGTTTCTTTCGGATAGACTAAATTCTTCTTCGCTTAGGGAATGAATCTTATATGATTGAAATGTGTCCAACTTGCATAAACGGGTGTAATTTTCGGATAAAAGGCTAATTGCCGGAAAAATCAAAAGGACATTCTGATACTGCATCTTTTGTATAATTTCATATACCAAAAAGGTCTTCCCAAAAGAAGTAGGTGCAGTCAAAACAAAACGATTTTGTTGCCCGATTTTAAAACTGTCAAGAACATTCTTTTGATACCGATGTAATTTGCTATTTCCTCTAATAAGGCTGGCATCATGAAATAGAGCACTTATGGTAAGTGTTTTGATATTTTCATCAGATATACGGCAATCTGTAAACTTATCTTTGAACAAGTCAAAATATTGCGGGATTCCCGCTTCATTAGCCAAAAATATAAGGAAATTCATATCCGCTTCAGAGATAGGCTCATTTTTTATAAAGTCAAAAAAGCTACATACTTCTTTTACAAAAGTTGTAGCATCTGAATTCTTTTTGTATGAATAGTACGCTTTAATTATATTAGCGGTTCTCGTGAGTCTATCCATTTTATCACATTCTCCTTGATTTGCTTAACTTCCGACAGTGGTAAAAAAATAAAAAATAACCGGTAGTCAAACGAAGCAGGTACAATAATATTAAGCCGTGTATATTCTGAAGCAATATGCTCAATACACTTTTTTATGCTCTGATGATATTGATCGGTTCTATTTTTTTGATAGGCAATAAATATAGGGTATATTAGCCGAATTCCTCTATTCTTTATTTCTTGTGACAGATTAATATCCGGATTTTCTTCCCATGAATTTAACAAGTTTTCAAGTTGTTTATTGTGTGTTGAGATATGGAGGCGCTCATCTATGATTGCAAGTAAATTTCGATTCAAATATCCATCAGAAAGTGAAGTGCTTAATTTTTCCATCACAGGGGTTATTGCGCTTTTATATTGCACATAGAATTTTGCTTCTCCAAACCATAAGTCAATATTTCCTTCTCTTTCCATTAAATGAAAAGCATCAAAACCTTTAGCCTCGCTATTTTCAATAGGAGAATAAAAATATCCTCGTGCGGCAAGAACACTCGTATTTAAAAACACACGCAAGATTAAATCCAAGAGTACTTCACCATAAAAACCATACTTCAGCTTGGTATCCTCAGATGCTTCTGGGTTATAACGGATACGGCTAAGAATAGCTTTTCGCTGTTCACGCTCTAAAGCAGTGTAATCAATTTCATATTCGTTGATTGCAAATTCCACAATACCATTATAGATAATTTTGGAAATTTCTTGGGGATTAGAATTACTGAAACAAATATCATTTTGGGAAGAAAGGCATGATTTATCTATGCCACTTTCTTGATGCGGCAATTTGCATTCAAATAAAATTGCATTATGTATAGCATTCTTTAGTGCATCTCTCATGCCTTATCCCTCCGATGTTAATTTCCAGAGTTGAATTTAACAAGCTTCTCCCAGTCAATACTACCATCCTCAAAGCAAAACTCTTGGGTGAACTCACGAACGAGCCGGTTTGAAGCTTTTTGATAGGAAGCATCGAATTCTTCCACATATTTCTCTGGCAGCCTGTCCATGAAACGGATTAGCTTTATGTAGAATTCTTCATCTCCGGTTAATTCCGTCCAGAAATCCTTGCCTGCCAATTCCATATAGAACTTGGGAAGCCCGCGGTTGGAAGCTTTCTTCTTTCCATAACCGTAACCAACAATCGGGACGAAGCGTTTCTTCGCCTGCTGCGCCAGTTTGCTTGCCGCCATGAAATTCTGTTCCTGTTTCTTGCGGCTGTCCGCATTAAAAACGCTTGTGCCAGATTTTACAGCGATGGCATAAATGGTATTGTCGCGCTCCACCATAATGTCAACGCCTTCTGCCAATGCTTTCTGTCCTTGTGCAGCAGCGGTAGCAATAGGTTCAAAGAAAACATTTCCAAATATTGTTTCCTCGGATGAGGACACAAAGGCAGCAAGGATTGCATCAATGATCTGTGCGGCCCCATTCATGGCTTTTGCCCGGAACAAATACGGGTTCTTTCGCTTCATAACCTTTTTGATGTTAAGCTTGTCAATGTTGCTGATTAAATTAGTGTAGAAATTATCTAATGCAGTTGCAATCGCTTCTACAATAGCTTCTTCATTGTAATTACTGTTTATTGGCATAGCAGCTTCCTCCTATTTCGATAGCTTGTTTCAGCTTTTGATGTATGTCTGTCCCTCTGAATCGTTTTGTGCGGATTTCAGCGGATTGATCCGCAACAGAAAGCAAAGTATTTCCCAATGCTAATGCCAACCCAACCGGTACAGCGTTGCCAATCTGCCTGTATTTTGCAATGATTGTCCCCATGAACTGCCAATCATCAGGAAATTGCTGGATACGGGCATATTCCCGGATGCTCAAAGGCCTATCTTGGGTTGGATGGCACATCATGGTTGCTTTTTGTACCGGGGAGGTCACTAAGGTTGGTGAAGGCTGGCTGTAAGATAGTCTCCGGTAAAAACCAACCTTTCCTCCGCCAGAGCCATAAGCACCGCCCATAGCCTCTTTCCGAATATCTTCCGGTAGGTCACGCCAATTTCCGCCCTCCGGAACAAGGCGGAGATACGCAAGGCGGTCTTTACTAAAGGCAGCACATTCCCCGCAATTATTTTCCAAATCCCGGATTGTATCATTCAAGGTGCGCCAGCGGTATTGCGAGTCTTGGTGCATCTGGAAGTGTGTCGGGAATGGCAGGAAAAGATCTTCATTGTCCCGGCTTCCGATCAACACAAACCGTTCCCGGAATTGAGGTACGCCATAATTGACGGCATCCAAAATCCCATACACCGTTTTATATCCTAATTTATCAAATTCAGAGAGGATAACATCTAATACAGTTCCTAAATGCTGTTCAGGGGCGTTTTTGTCACGCTCCGCAAGGGGCATATGCTTTAATGGGGCAGACATAATCCCCTTTACATTTTCCATAATGAAAAAACGAGGATGGATATAGTCAATCATTCGGATAAAATCCATAAACAAGCTGCCCCTTGGGTCGTTAATCCCCAGCCGCTTGCCGGCAGTAGAAAATGGCTGGCAGGGTGGGCCACCGCAAATCAGGAAAGGTTCTCCCTGTGCCAATCCAGTCTGCTCCAACAAATCTTCTTCATTGATTTCGCGGATGTCACCACCCAAAACCTTGTGCCCATTGGCACGCATAGTTGCGACACAAGCAGGGTCAAAGTCCTGTCCGATTACGATATTGAGGCCAGCTTTTGAAAGGCCAATATCCAGCCCCATTGCGCCGGAAAATAAGGAAATTACATCCCGATTTGAGGGATTATCTTTAAAGTGTAATAAATTCATTCAATCCTCCCATTAAACCTTTTCTCCATCTGGAAGGACAAAATAGCGTTCAAAAGAACACCCCAATGTTTCTGCCAGATATTCTAAATCAGAGATTGTAAAACTCTCTCGTTTCATTTTTGAGTTGAAATTTTGAGGGGTAGTCCCCATATGCCTTGCCAATTCTGCAACACTGATATTGCAGCGTACACAAAGCACTTTAATCTGTTCTGATATTGTCATAAGGGTACTCCTTTTATTTTATCATTAAATATATTGAAAATATAAAGTAATTATTTTATGTTTTCAATATAGTCCCTTGTGCCATCTATCATAACATCAAATTGGCTCATCTGCAATTCAAAAATCAAATCTTCGACGGCTTGCACACATTCTTCTGTGTGTTTTTGTATCTCCTGACCCCAAAAGTGCATGGGAACCCAATCCATAGCAATTAGCTTGAAATCATTATCCCGGTCACGGGCCATATTACGCTCGATCTTTTTGATCCAATATTCCCGGTTATGGCCCAGCTTTTGTTTCTTGATCTCCCAGTTATAGCCGTGAAAGAACTCGCTGTCGCAAAAGATAGCAATCCTATATTTTGCTATAGCTATATCGGGCGTACCCGGCAGCTTTTTGTAATTTTTCCGATACCGGATGCCTTTGTGCCAGAGTGCTTTCCGTAGTATAACCTCAATACTGGTATCTTTTCCCCTAATATGGCTCATAGCTCGGCTCCGCTGCTCTGGGGTCATTACATCACTCATGGTTCTTCCTCTTTTTGAGCATCGCCTGCTTGTTCCATCATCTTTTTTGCTAGTACTTGAAACTGCTTGGTGGTTTCCTCGTCCATAGGAAGAAGTTTCCCGATCTGTCCGGCAATCATAGCAGTTACATCGTCCATAGAAAGCGGTTCCTGCTTTCGTCCTGCCAATGTGTCCTGCATAGTTTGGAACATAGTGGCGGTCACAGCTTCTCCCGGCTGTTCTCCGCTGTCCATATCTTTCTTAATATCCCGCAGGATAGCAAGGAATATATTCTTGATTTTTTCAATCTCCGCTTCATGTTCGCCCATTTTCTGTGTGTTCACAAATTGCAAATCCGGTCTCGCTTCTGCCCGATGTTCCGGGTGTTCTTTCATCAGATCGGACAGGGAAGCCGTTG
>OODS01001654.1_pt1 | contig 13965 bp, 9 predicted proteins | sample 1671531 | NCBI WGS metagenome assembly OODS01 (sample SAMN06348166, study PRJEB24527) | human gut metagenome | biome: human gut; feature: ankylosing spondylitis patient; material: feces | host: Homo sapiens | place: China | collected 2015-10 | reverse complement strand
CCATCATGGGCATCCTCTCCGCCAACCCCGCTGATCTCGACGACCGATTCCTGCTCGTCGAGCACCGGGATGGCGGCATGACCGCCATGCAATGGTTCTACGACTACTGTGTGGCCAACAATTATGTCAAGCGTGCCCAGCTCGACCGGAACCCGCGCTTCGACTCGCACGGGCTGACGGTGACCATCAACCTCGCCAAACCCGAATTCAAGAACATGAAGAAGGCGGCGGCCGGCAACGCCGTGGCCGGCGGCTACCCGAAGTGCACGATCTGCCATGAGAACGAGGGCTTCGCCGGACGTGACAAGCGCACGCTGCGCACCTTGCCGGTCACGCTCGGCGGCGAGTCATGGTTCTGGCAGTTCTCGCCCTACGGCTACTTCGACCAGCACGGCATCTGCGTGAACACCGACCACACGCCGATGCATGTGGACCGCGACACCTTCGGCCATCTGCTCGACTTCGTGGACCGTTTCCCCGGATACTTCCTCGGATGCAACGCCGCGCTGCCTCGCATCGGCGGCTCGGTGCTCGCCCATGACCATTACCAGGGCGGCGGCGAACTGCTGCCGATGCACAAGGCCGCCACTTGGGCCGCCTTCACACTTGCCGACTATCCGGACGCCGTGGTTGAAATCCTTGACTGGCCCGGCACCGCCGTGCGCGTGGTGTCGAAGAGTCGCCAGAGCATCATCGACGTATCCGACATCATCCGCGAGGCATGGGTCGGTTATGACGACGCGGCGAACGGCATCGCCAGCCATGACGCGGATGGCAACCGCCAATCCGCCCTCTCGCCCAGCGCGATCATCACCGAACGCGGCTATGAGATGAGTCTCATCTTCCGCAACAATGCGATCAGCGACGAGTACCCGGAAGGTATTTTCCATGCACACCCCGAATACTGGCCGGTCAAGCAGGAGCCGATCGGACTGATCGAGGCCCAAGGCTTGTTCATTCTGCCCGGACGGCTCGTCGACCAGCTCGGCATTGTCGAAGAGGCGCTCGCCGAAGGCCGCGATTTGCCCGATGAAGTCAGCGAATTCAGTCTCGAATGGGGCGAACTCGCTGAAACGTTGGCCGGAAACCACGACCGCGAGGCCATCCGCCAAGCCGTACACGACGAGCTCGGCAGCGTCTGCTACCGCATCCTCGGCAACACGGCCGTCTTCAAGCAGAAAGCCACCACGCAAACATTCCTCGAAAGCCTTGGTTTTGCCGCTAGGTGAAACAGGTCAAGTGAAGTAAGCTCAATACTGAAGGAAAAACCGAAGGCAAGTCCTTCCAAAGGAGGGAATATGACTACTGTTCTGGTTACGGGCGGTGCTGGATTCATCGCCACCCACACCGACATCGAACTGCTCAACAAGGGCTACGACGTTATTTCCGTAGATAACTACGGCAACTCGTCGCCCGTGGCGCTTGAGCGCGTCGAGCAAATCACCGGCAAGCCGGTCAAGCGTTATGACGGCGACGTGCGCGATGAGGCGCTTATGGAACGCGTCTTCGCTGAAAACAACATCGACTGGGTCATCCACTTCGCCGGTCTCAAGGCCGTGGGCGAGTCCGTGGCCAAGCCGATCGAATACTACGACAACAACCTGTACTCCACGCTTGTGCTGCTCAAGGTGATGAAGAAGCACAACGTCAAGAAGATCATCTTCTCATCCTCCGCCACCGTGTACGGCACGCCGAAGGAATTGCCGATTACCGAGGAGACGCCGACCGGCGGCACCACCAACCCGTACGGCACCTCCAAGCTGTTCCAGGAGCAGATTCTGCGCGACGTGCATGTGGCCGATCCGTCCTGGACCATCGTGCTGCTGCGCTACTTCAACCCGGTCGGCGCGCACGAGTCCGGCCTGCTGGGCGAAGACCCGAAGGGTATTCCGGCGAACCTCACCCCGTACGTGGCCAAGGTCGCGGTCGGCGAGCTCAAGGAAGTCCAGGTCTACGGCGACGACTACGACACGCCCGACGGCACTGGTGTGCGTGACTACATCCACGTGGTCGACCTGGCCAAGGGTCACGTGGCCGTCATTGACCACATCGACAAGGAAGGCGTGTTCGTCTACAACCTGGGTACTGGCCACGGCTACTCCGTGCTTGAGGTTATCAAGGCTTACGAGAAGGCCGCCGGTCATCCGATTCCGTACGCGATCAAGCCGCGTCGCCCCGGTGACATCGCCGCCTGCTACGCCGACGCTTCCAAGGCGGAGAAGGAGCTTGGCTGGAAGGCCGAGCTGACCATCGACGACATGGCCGCCTCCTCCCTCAACTGGCAGACCAAGAACCCCAACGGTTTCCGCGACGCGGAGTGATATGAGCAGATGAGCTCCCTCTGATGAGGGAGCTCATTGTCGTTTCATCACACGATGCGCCTATCGGCGGCCCAGCGGGTGAGCTCGGTGCGATTCGAAAGCTGAAGCTTTCGCAGCACCGAGCTCACGTGCGTTTCGACCGTCTTGATCGAAATGAACAGTTCGGCCGCCACCTCTTTATATGTGTAACCACGCGCGATCAGCCGCATGACCTCCTGCTCGCGGTTGGACAGCCGGTCCAGCTCGTCATCGTGGATCGGGCCGCCGAACGCGCCGTTCGCGCTCGGGCCGTTCTGGAAGGCGGACAGCACGAATCCCGCCAATTTCGGCGAGAACACGGCGTAGCCCTCATGCACCTGCTTGATGGAGGACACCAGGTCGTCGCCGGAAATAGTCTTCGTCACATATCCCTGCGCACCGGCGCGGATCACGGAACCGACATCCTGCGGAGAATCCGACACGGACAGCGCGAGGAAGACGGTATCGGGGGAGTATGCGCGCGATTTCGTGAGGATTTCGGCGCCACCGCCGTTCTCGCCGCCCGGCACATGCACGTCCAGCAGCACCACGTCCGGTTTGGTCTGCGCGATCATCGCCACTGACCCCTCCACGTCGGCCGCCTGTCCGACCACGTCGAAATACGGCTGCAACGTGGCGATCACGCCCGCGCGGAACATCTCATGGTCGTCCACGACGGCGATTCTGATGCGCTGTTCCCGCTCGCTCATTCCTGCTCCTTGGTTCGATTGATTCATTGCCGCACCTGCTGCATGTGCCGTGTTCATTGCGCCGATTGCACGCCCGTATCGTCGTCCGCTGTGGTGGTCGTAGCGCTGTCCGCATCCTCCGCCGCTCCTGAAATCGGCATGTGCATGCGCACCTCCGTGCCCCAGCCGGGCCTCGACACAATCTCCACTGTACCGCCGCGGCGCTTGATACGTCCGATGATGGACTCGCGGATGCCCAGGCGATTCGCTGGAATGGCGTCGACGTCGAAGCCGTCGCCATGGTCGCGTACGAACACCTCCACCAGCTTGTCGCCGGCCTCGCAGTAGACGGACACCGGTTCGCCGCCATGCGTCACGGCGTTGACGAGCGCCTGCTGCGTGGCATCCAACAACGCGTCGGTCTGCGCGCTCGGCCGCGCGTCGCCCACCGTCACCACCTCGATCGGCTTGCCATGCGTGTCCTCCACATGCGCTGCGATCTGCTTCAAACCGGCGTTGACGGAACGATCCGACGTGGTGCGCTCCTGATATAGCCATTCGCGCAACTCGCGTTCCTGCTGCCTCGCCAGTGAAAACACGGTCTGCTGGTCATCGGCATGCAACTGGATCAGCGCCAGCGTCTGCAGCACGCCGTCGTGCAGGTGGGCGGTCATGTCGGCGCGCTCCTCCTCGCGCTCCTTCAGCGCGCGCTCCGTGCCCAAATCACGCACCAGCGTCATAATCCACGGCACAATCGCCAGCAACACGCCGACAAGCAGCGCCAAACCGGCGACGAGCATGGTGAACGTGGCGTGCCGTGCGGACTGCATAATGCGCACGTGGGTGGCGATGTAGATCGCGTACGCGACGAAAATGACCGCAATGCCGCCGAGCATCGTCCATAATTGGCCGTCCTTCGCGTTGAACCGCAGCCAGGAGACGCCGACGCCGACCACGCCGAGCAGCAACGGCACAATCAGCGTGCCTTCAATGCCTTTCGCCGCCATCGCCACGCATAGGCCCAGCATAAGCAGTCCCGCCATGGCCAGCAGCGCGGGTCTCGGCGCGTTGGCGAACATCTGTTCCAGGCTTTCGGACGATTGTGCTCCGCTGCCGGATTGCATGCCGTCCGCGTTGCCGTCGCTGTCTTGCGATTGCGCGCCGCCGTTTCCGACGTTCCTTAGGTTTCTTACGTTCCTCACGTTGCCGTGGGACAGCGGCGCGTTCTCGACGGGCTGGCTGCCGGCGATGACGTACGCCTGCTGGACCGGGTCTCCGACGGGTACGGTGATCCACAGAAAAATATAGGCGATCGCGCCCGCACCGAAGAAAAACGTGGTGACCACGAAAATGAAACGGATGAGATGAACGGATACGCCCAGATGTATGCTGATGGCCTTGGCCACGCCAGCGACCTCGCGGCCGTACGTCGGGCGCAGCAATGGCAGTCGCGCCGGCTTGGACGGCACGGGACGGCCTTCGCGCAGGGCCTGTTCGCAGCACCAGCGCATGTAGACCGCGCTGGCCTGGTCGTACTGTTCCTGCGTGTATCGCGGTTTGGCTAAGGACTTCATGCTTCCATTGTGCCCTGTCGGGGATGCCGATTCAGGGCTTTCAGCTGGTGTTCAGGGCAGATTCAGGGTGTTCCCCGATACGTATGACGGCTGCGGATTGCTGTAATGGAGATATGAGCAACGCAAACAACAATCCGCAAGGCGGCAGTGCCGCTGGTTCTGCCGAACCGCAATCGCAGCCACGGCCGCCGATGTATCAGCCGCAGCCGAATCGCGGCAATCGATTCTTCGCATGGATCCGCTCCAGCCGGATCACGCGCGGCCGCAACCGGTGGATCGCAGGCGTGTGCGACGGCGTGGCGCGCCGCTTGGGATGGAACGCCACCCTGGTCCGCGCGCTGGTGATTCTCACCTCGCTACTGTTCGGCGCCGGAGCGGCGTTCTACGCATTGGCCTGGTTCCTGCTACCGGACGAGACGGATGGCCGGATCCTGTGCGAGGAGCTGGTCAACGGCCATTGGGATTGGAACTGCGCGGGCGCGCTGGTATGCGCCGCGGTGGCGCTGTGCCTGCCCGGCGCCGGATGGCTGGCGTTCGGCGTGGCCGTGCTGGTGTTCTGGCTGCTGGTGAACCGCCAGTCGTATGCGGCGAGCTGGCAGCCGCCGCAGCAGGGCGGATCGTGGCCTGGGCAGCCTGCTCAGCCCGTTCAGCCGGGACGGCCGGTGCGGCCTGCGCAATCGCAATATATGCCGCAGCCGATGTCCACGAACACGGCCACCACTGCAAACATGCCCGGCACGCCAGGCCAGCCGATGCCGCAGCCGACGTGTCCCGCGCCTTCCGGCTACCAGCAGTACGCGCGTCCCGTCCAATCGCTATACCAGACGTTTCAGCAGCCGGTGAACCCGCCTGCAGCGTTTGCCACGGCCAATGTGCCGCCGACCTTCACCGTTCCGCCGACGGTGGCGGCGCCGCAGTCGAAACGCGCCCGCCGCAAGCCAGCCGGACCGCTGCTGGTACTGGTGACGCTTGGCTTGGCATTGCTGGCGATCGCCGGATCTGGCTGGTACGCCATTACGATGCCGGTTGATTGGGATTACGCCTTGCGCGTGCTGCGTCTCGCCACACTGTGCTGCGGCGGCATCTGCCTGGGAATCGGCGTGGTGATCGTCGTGCTTGGTTGCATGGGCCGTCGCACCGGCGGCCTGCATCCGCTGGCATGGTGCGCGGCGTTCATGGCCGTGGTGATGACGTTCTGCACGAGTGCGGTGGCATGGGAAAGCCGCGATTGGATGATGTCGAATGACTACCACCGCACGACGGTCTCCGGCATCGTGACATGGAGTGACACCAGCGACGCCCAGATGAAACGATACGAACAGGGACTGGTGGTGGTCGGCAAGAACTACGCCAACGATGTGCTCGACATCGATTTGAGCGGATATCCGGCAGCGCATGGCAAGCACAAGGTCAAGCTCAACGACGGCACGTACGGCGAAAGCTCATGTCCGACAGGGAAGCTGAATCTGGTGGTGGTGAACGCCCAGGTGGTGGTCACGCTGCCGGACGGATGCCAGTGGTCGGTCAGCGATCCGGACGACGGCTACACCAACGTCACGGATTACATAGGAGGGCCGGACGGGATTACGTTCTTCAACGGCACGGGCTTCATGGGCCTGTCCCTCGACGAGAACGATGATTCGGGACTCGGCCATCATGGCGTGAACAAGGGCGTTCCGGCGCTCAACGGCACCACCGATTTCGACGATTCCGGCGATGATGATGCGGGCGATGCCGGTTCGGATACGGAGAACGATTCGCAGGATTCGGTATACGCCGGCACGGATCTCGACAAGGCATTCAAAACGATCTACGAGAACAAGTGGTATTGGCCGTCGATCGATTCGGACAAGGCTCCGGAGGAACCGGATCTGTATGTCAACGTCGATGGAACGGTCGGCGGCAGTGTCACCATGCAGTACACGTCCGACAGCAAGCTGCCAGTGGGAACGACGGGCGGCCAATCGCATGGCAGCGTCGATGGAAAGAACGTCGGGAAAAGCGCCAGCGGAAAGGAAACGAAATGAGTGACGAGAAAACCCGTGAAGTGCCGTTGACCGACGTCATGGGAATCGCGGAGGTCTCGGACGAGCCCACGGAAACCCTGCCGGCCGTCGACGATCCGGGCGAGGCGAAGACCGAATCGTTCCAGAAGCCGTTCGACGGCGGTCCGGAAGCGCAGAGGAAGTTCGAATCGCAGGACGAGGCCGAATCGCTGGAAACCTCCGGACAAGACATGCGCGGAAGCTTTGCGGGCCGTTCGGCACGTCCGACCGGTTCCGTCAAATCGGCTGATCCAGCCAAATCAGCCGAGCCGGTCGACCCCTCCAAGCAAGTGCGCATCGGCAAAACGGACGGCGAGCTGGTAATCCGCCCGTCCGGACCAAGCACCGGAACCATCGTGCTGGGCGTGTTCTTCTGCCTGATCGGCCTGATGTCCATGCTGTGCCTGCTGCCCATCGGCGCATGGCGGTGGATGCCGAATCCCTCGACGCTGTTCTTCTACGTGGTCGGCGGTCTCGGCGCGCTGCTGCTCATCATTTCCGTGGTCTGGGCCGTCGTCGCCGCGGTGCGTCTGCGCCGACGGGAACGCCAGTCAGCAGAACAGTCCCCAGAAAGCCAGCAGCGCCAACGATAGCGCCGCCGACACCACCACACACGTGGCCACGATGACATGGCCGGATCCGATGCATGCTTTTCCATCTTTTCCTATATCGCATCGGCTTCCGGCTGCGGCATCGTGGCCATTATTCATATCCGCATCGTCATCTATGCTTGCAATCGCGCGATTCCTAGCATGACGACGGCACGCGTCCACGATGATTTCCGCCAACAGCCAGGCGAACGCGACAAGGCTCAGCCATGTGAGCATGACGATGGCATGCCAGTTCTTGGCAAGCACCGCCGAATTGTCGGTCAACGAGATCGCATCAATGATGACGGTGACCAGATACGCCAGGAACACGCCGGTCGTGCCGACGGCAAGGAGGGTGTTGAGCGCCAGTGCGACGCGCATGCCGACCGGGAATCGATGGTCGGTTATTGCGATTGGACGTGCCGCATTCGGTTGTGTGGATGGACCTGTCGGTGTGGTCGCATCCGTTGAAAACATTGAAGTCGAATCCGTTGGCTCCGCCGGTTCCGTCGAAGCCGAATCGTGCGATACCCGCCGTGACGCACGGCGCTCGCGCACCCAGCCGGCGATGAGCAGAATTGGCGCGCCGCACATCGCCAGCAGCGCGCAGAGCAGGCAAACCGCGATTGCGCCGACAATCACACCCATCGACTTCACCAGCGCGGGCGGGGTCTTCAGCGGTGCCGTGACCGTCTGATTCGGCTGCGTTCCGGCGATCATCGGCGTTGCCCAGCCGTTCGCACCCGTGCCGCTCGTCACCGCGTTGATCCAATCCTCCAGATCGTGCGTGTAATGCGGTTCCAACGGCAGTCCCGGAACCGTCTGATTCGAACCGGTTCGAAGCTGATGGTTCGCGTCATAATACCGCAGCGTCACATTCGTATTGCCAGCCTGGTTTGCGGCTTTGATCAGCAGCCGCGCGCCCTGTTCGACCGGCATGGCTGTGTCCTTGACGCCATAGTTGATAAGCAGCGGCATGGTAAGCGATGTGCGGTATTTGGCCGCGTCGAAATCCGCATAGGCGAGTCCCATGCGTTGTGTGCCAAGGCTGGTGATGCGCGGAATAAGCTGCTTGACGGCATCGGGTGCGCCCGCGGCGGTCAGATAATTGGTGGCTGCGAGCGTCATCTGCTGACGGCCCGAAACGACCGGGGGAGAGGTGAGGATGGCGAAGGCAAGATCCGGATGCTGTTGCGTCAGCACGGTGGCGATCCATGTGCCTTCCGATTCGGCGTAGATGCCGGTTTCCGATCTGCTCACGCCCGGCCATTTTCTCAGGATTTCCAGCGATTTCGCATAGTCGTGCGCGCTGGACACGTAGTCGCGGTGCAGCATGGTGTAGTTGTCGAGCCGCTTGTCCGGCACGAGAGTGGTGATGCCGGCCGACGCCATCGCGTTCGCCACGTCGCCGAACGCCTCCGACGATTTGCCGGTGCCCGAACCGTGCAGGAACAGGCATGCGGGACGATCTGCCGGCGCGTCGAGCGGCTCGCGAACGATGGCATTCACGGTTTTGCCGCCGTTCAACGCGACCGTGATATGCGTTTCCTTGGTGCGGTACGCGCCCTCCTGCGGGGTTTTGAGCACGGCACCTGTGGCCGGGTCAACGGCTTGGATAGCGGCATTGGTCGTGATGAGCGTGATATGGTCCGTGAACGGCTCGACCTGCCATTTCGGCGCCATCGCATTGCCGAGCGCGCATAGGACCATGGTCAGAAGAAGCGCCAGCGCGGTAGTCGCCGCGCAGGTGACGAGAATTCGTTTCACAATGCTTCGCACGGTACGCCACTCTAGTCGTATTCGGCGTACGTGGCGCGGAAAACACGGAATCATGGGGAATCCGCGGAACGATCGCAATTCCTGCGCCGCGAGTCAATGCTCCCGTGCCGTAAAACAATACGAAATCAGGGGAAAATCGCAATAATCCCCTCCACAATCCACCTGTGGATATGTGGAAACCCGTCGGTTTCGCCGCACCTTTCCGCCAAACCGACGCTGAGCGTCCTCCAGCCGTCGGTTTGATATTGCGATTTCCGCCAAACCGACGCTTAGGCCCTCCTCAGCGTCGGTTTCGCGGATTGGGGGCGATGGGATCGACGCTGAGATGGGATTTGGGGGAGAAGGATGGGAAGGTTGGGATGGGGCTAGGCGCAGGCTTCATAGCGACGGGTGTAGAGCACCAGCAGGATGACGGCGAGCAGGCTGATCGGCGCGCCTGCGATGCCGGTGAAATGGTAATTCATCGCCGTCGCGGTCAGTGCCGCTCCGCCGACGATGGAACCGATCGCATTGCCGAAATTGAAGGCGATTTGTACGGCGGCACCGGCAATCAGCTCGCCGCCGCCTTCGCCCGCCTGCACCATCAGCAGTTGCTGTGGCGATGAATTGAAGAACAGCGCGAAACCGATGATGAACGTCAGCAACGCGGTGGTCGCATGATTACCGGGCAACAGGAAGACCAGCAACAGTCCGCACAAGGCGATGCCGTGCGATAGCGCCGCGGTCGCGCCCGCCTTCCACAGGTCGGTCAGCCTGCCGCCCACGATGCCGCCGACCACCATGCCGAGGCCGGCGAGCACCATCAGCATCGGCACCATCGTCGCCGACCATCCGCCGGTTTTCTGCAACCACGGCGACACGTAGCTCCACCAGCAGAAGATGCCCGAATTGCCGAAGAACACGGCCAGCAGAATCAGCCACGGGCCGGGATGGGTGAGGAAGCGGAACTGCCCCTTGATGCCGGCGTCCTTGATCGGATCGATGGACGGCACCCACGAAATCACCACGACGATCGTCATAAGCGCCCAGGCGGCCAGAATCGCAAACGCCAGCCGCCAGGACATCGCCTCGGCGAGCAACGTTCCCGCGGGCACGCCCAGCATGTTGGCCACCGTCTGGCCCATCACCATCATGGACACGGATTGCGCCTCCTTGCCCTTGTCGGCAAGCGTTTTGGCGATCAGCGTGGCCGTGCCGAAGAACGCGCCATGCGGCAGGCCGGAAATGAAACGCGCCACCAGCAGCATCGGCGAGCAGAAGGAGACGGCGCTGAGCGTGTTGCCGACCAACGCGATGGCCATGAACAGGATGATGAGATGCTTCGGCGGCACCTTGCGGCCGAACACCAGGATCAGTGTGCCGACACACACGCCGATGGCGTATGCGGAGATGTAATGGCCGGCCGCGGGAATGCTGACATGCATGGCGGTGGCCGTCTGGGGCAGGATGCCCATCATCACGAATTCGGCGGCGCCGAGGATGAAGGCGCCGGAGGCCAGCGCCAGAATGCTTCTCTTCATGGGGATTCCTTATTTTGGATTGTCCGCCGAACCAGCACTTGGATGGTGCCAAGCGTCGGTTCGATATTGCGATTCCCGCGAAACCGACGGTGAGACGGTGCCAAGCGTCGGTTTGATGGAAAGGCAAAGAAAAAGGCGGAACCGAAGTTCCGCCTTAGTTGTCGGGCTGGCGGGATTTGAACCCGCGGCCTCTTCGTCCCGAACGAAGCGCGCTACCAAGCTGCGCTACAGCCCGTTTGGCAACAGTTGGATATATTACACGATTGGGCGCTGTATGCAAGGTCGGCGTGTCGCGTGTTGTGTAGTGGCTTCTCGGTACACTTGAGGCTTATGACTGAGACCAACGAATCCCAAGAGAATCAGAACGAAGAAGAGGCCGCAGTTCCCACCATGACCACGGTGGAACGCGCCGAAATGCTGCTGCAGCAGGATGCTGCGATTCGCGCCAAGATCAACGGCGGCGCCGCGCTGGACGAGGCCGTGGACCCGTCCAATAAGGAATTCGGCCCGCTGGCCCACCCGGAGCAGGTGCAGATGCGTGTGGCCAAGCGCGCCATGATGCTTAAGGAAGGCATCCAGCCGTACCCGGTGACCCTTGACGTCACCGCCACCATCGAAGAGGTCCGCGCCAAGTATGACGGCAAGCTCGAAGCGGGCGATGAGACCGAGGACGTGGTCGGCATCGCCGGCCGTGTGCTGTTCCTGCGCAACGCGGGCGGCCTATGCTTCGTGCAGCTGTCCGCCGGCGATGGTACCAAGATCCAGGGCATGATCTCCAAGAAGGAGATTGGCGCCGACTCCCTGAAGCAGTTCAAGCAGCTGGTCGATTTGGGCGACCACCTGTTCATCAAGGGCCGCGTGATCGCTTCCAAAACCGGCGAGCTGTCCGTGTTCGCCACCGAATGGGCCATCGCGGCCAAGGCGCTGCAGCCGTTGCCTGCGCTGCACAAGGACCTGAACGAGGACACCCGCACCCGCAAGCCGTACATCGGCATGATCGCGGACGAGAAGATCCGCAACATGGTGCGCAACCGTTCCAAGGCCGTCGCCTCCCTGCGCAAGACCTTCGCCGACCATGACTTCCTCGAGGTCGAGACCCCGATGCTGCAGACCGTGCACGGCGGTGCCGCGGCGCGTCCGTTCACCACGCATATGAACGCCTTCGACCTTGACCTCTACCTGCGCATCGCGCCGGAACTGTTCCTCAAGCGCTGCCTAGTCGGCGGCATCGACCGCGTGTTCGAGATCAACCGTGACTTCCGTAACGAAGGCGTTGACGCCACCCACGCTCCGGAATTTACCATGGTTGAGGCCTATCAGGCTTACGGCAACTACGACACCATCGGCGCGCTCGTCAAGCAGCTCGTGCAAGACACCGCCATGGACGTGTTCGGCAGCCACAAGGTGACGCTGCTGGACGGCACCGAATACGACTTCGGCGGCGAATGGAAGACCATCAGCATGTACGACTCCCTTTCTGAGGCCCTGGGCGAGGAAATCGTGCCGAACGGCGGTCCGGACAACCCCGGCACCTCCGTGGGGCACCTGGGCGAGATCGCCGACAAGCTCGGCGTGGAACGCGATGACGTGGAGAACCACGGCAAGCTCGTCGAACACCTGTGGGAGCACTTCTACGAGGACAAGCTGTACGAGCCGACCTTCGTGCGCGACTTCCCGGTCGAGACCTCCCCGCTGGTCAAGGGCCACCGTTCCAAGGCCGGCGTGGTCGAGAAGTGGGATCTGTACGTGCGCGGCTTCGAACTGGCCACCGGCTACTCCGAGCTCAACGACCCGGTCGTGCAGCGCGAACGCTTCGTGGCCCAGGCCAAGGACGCGCTCGCCGGCGACGAGGAGGCCTGCGACATCGACGAGGACTTCCTGGAGGCCCTCGGTGTGGGCATGCCTCCGGCAGGCGGCATGGGCATGGGCATCGACCGACTGCTCATCGCACTGACCGGCGCCACCATCCGCGAGACCATCACCTTCCCGCTTGTGAAGCCGCTGAACTGAGGCGGAGCCTCAGTTCAATATTCGGCTTCACGCGAGGCGGCCGAAGAGGAAGCCCTGTGGGCTTCCGTGCCGCCGGAGCCATCCTTAAAAAATAAAAGAGCAATTACTAAAGGGCGTTCCCAATACGGGAGCGCCCTTTTGCATACCCTCGCACACTCTCGCACACCCAACATCTAACATGAGATTCATGGAAATATCGACTTGGATTCGCGGCGCTCGCCTGAAAACCCTGCCGCTGGCGATCGCCCCAGTGGTTATCGGGGCCGCGCTGTCGTGGCGGGGCGTGTTTCTTTACTCGCAGGGTGGCGATATATGGCATGAGCCGTGTCCGTTCTTCGGCGGGCAGCATGACTTGGGGAAGATGAAATTCGGCTCGCTGGTCGGCGAATGCCAGCGTTCCGCAGGCTGGTTCATCTTGGTGGCGGTACTGTGCGGTTGCGTGGCGTTGTTCCTGCAGGTCGCCGCGAATTTCGCGAACGACTATTCCGACGGCATACGTGGCACCGACGAGGGGCGTGCCGTCGATTCCGCACGGTCATTTGCAAAAACACCATCCGCGGAATCGACTTCGACTCCGGAAATGCTTCCGGCATCGCAGCCCCAGCATGGCCCCGCCCGTCTCGTCGCGTCCGGCGTGAGTCCAAAGAAAGTACTTGCCGCGGCCGGAATCAACGCGTTGATCGCCTGCCTGTGCGGTCTGGCCGTCGTTGCATTGACCGGCTACTGGTGGTTCATCCTGGTCGGTATCGCCTGTCTCGTGGCCGGCTGGTGCTACGTCGGCGGCAAACACCCCTATGGCTACCACTATTTGGGTGAGATATTCGTCCTCGTCTTTTTCGGGCTCGTCGCCACCTGCGGCACGATGTTCGCCCTGGCCGGCACAATCTCGACCGAAGGCATGCTCGGCGGCGCCAACGTCGGCCTCATCGCCGTCGCGGTCCTGTGCGTCAACAACCTACGCGACGTCGAAACCGACCGCACGCACGGCAAACACACATGGATGACCGCTTTGGGCCGGCGCAACGGCACGGTTTTTGCGATTGCGCTGCTGTCCGTCGCCGTGCTGTTGCTCGTCGCTTATATACTGCTGCTGTCGACGCCTGCGATGCCGACAATCGCAATACTGGCGGTCACGTGCGCGATGTGCGCTGCCGCCGCCGTCGCGATCGCAAGAAAAAAATACGGCGAGGCGCTGCCGCTGTGCACGTTCTCCTCACTGGCGCTCGCCGCAACGTACGTGTGTTGCGTGGTGTTTGCCTAGCGCTGCAACGACAGTGCAACGAAATGAAAATTGTTGCAAAACGTGGGGCGTCAATCGTCGGAAACGGCTTGTTTTGGGTGTGCCAAGCGGTAGACTTGCAAGCATGACTTACAAACTAGTACTGCTCCGTCACGGACAGAGCGCATGGAATAAAACCA